>OLPU01000003.1_pt1 | contig 212348 bp, 190 predicted proteins | sample 1673111 | NCBI WGS metagenome assembly OLPU01 (sample SAMEA3136755, study PRJEB25190) | human gut metagenome | reverse complement strand
CTCGAGCAGCCGCCATATCAGCGCGCCTCATCTTGTCCGTATTGAACTTCTTCCTGAACACAACCGCATAAACCATCGGGCATACGAGCGTCAACAAGACAAGAATTATAGAGACCAATCTCGTAGAGCTGCCGAATATCTGCAAATAGAAACATACAGCAGAAAGAGCCAGCAACAGAGCCATTATATAATACAGCTTCCGCAGCATGCCGAATATCTGACTTTTCAGCGGCTCAGGCAAATCCTGATTAAATCCTGCGCCTCTGCGGGTAAGCCCGACAAAGAAGAAATAACATCCGACCAGAAGCGCGACCGAGAACAATACATATTCAGTCATCCGGTTCTCCTACAGTTTTGTAATTTTGAACCCGTCGGGAGTGTCTTTCAGCTCATATCCGCGATTTTTTATTTCATCTCTGAGAGCGTCTGCCTCATCCCAGTTTTTCGCCTTTCTCGCAGCGGCTCTATTCTCTGCCATTTGAACGATCTCCGCCGGTATCTCATCCGTCTTTCTAACAAGGCCGAGCACATCCAAAAGCCCGTCCAGAGCTGCTAAAGCCTGCTTCGCGGCTTCTGCATCTCCGCCGTCTGCAAACGCAGTGTTTATAGCTCTGACCATTTCAAATATGGCCGATATAGCGTCCGCAGTGTTGAGGTCGTCGTCCATCGCAGCTTTGAACGCGTTTGTAAACTGCTCCAAATCCAGCTCCGGCTTTTCCGCAGTCTTCCCCTGAGCTATAACATATTCCAGATTTTCGCGGCAATTGTCTATTCTGCTCAGACCTGCTTCAGCCTGCGTAAGAAGATCATCGCTGAAGTTGACAGGATTTCTATAGTGCGCGCTCAATATAAGCATTCTCACCGCAAGAAGGTCATACTTTTCGGACAGCTCGCGTACAGTGATAAAATTGCCCTTGGATTTGCTCATTTTTTCATTGTTTATGTTGATATAGCCGTTATGCATCCAATAGTTAGCGAAAGGCTTTCCTGTTGCGCCTTCGCTCTGGGCTATCTCGTTTTCATGATGCGGAAATTTTAAATCTAAACCGCCGCCATGAATGTCGAAGGTATCGCCAAGATACTTCTGGCTCATGGCGCTGCATTCAATATGCCATCCCGGACGGCCGTCGCCGAACGGACTGGACCAAAAAGGCTCGCCCTGTTTTTTCGCCTTCCAAAGCGCAAAGTCCATGGGATTTTTCTTTATATCGTTAACTTCTATTCTGGCGCCCATCTGCAAATCGTCCAGAACCTGACCTGAAAGCTTGCCGTAGCCTTGGAACGTAGTTGTATCGTAGTAGACGTCCCCGTTTTCCGCTCTGTAGGCGTGACCTTTTTCTATCAGCCTGCTTATCAGGTCGATTATCTCGGGGATATGCTCTGTAGCTTTAGGATGAACTGTCGCAGGCTTCACACCCAGACCTTTAGCATCTGTGAAATACTCGGCTATGAAACGGTCCGCCAACTCCTTAACTGTGATTCCCTGTTCAGACGAAGCCTTTATCATTTTATCGTCAATATCCGTAAAGTTCTGAACAAAGGTCACCTTGTATCCCAGATATTCCATATAACGGCGCAGAGTGTCGAAAATAATAAAGGGACGTGCATTACCGATATGGAAATAGTTGTAAACTGTAGGGCCGCAAGAATATATCTTTACCTCACCCGGAGTCACGGGAACAAATTCTTCCTTTTTTCTGGTCATTGAGTTGTAAATTTTCAATTTATTACGCCTCCATACGCTATAGCTTTTTGCATGATCTCGCTTTAAATTCTATCTGAATAATTATATCTCAGTCCATATTAAATGTCAATCAACCGGCGCCTTTGCGCAAACATTTAAATAATTACTAAAAATTAACATAGGCAAAAAGCATGTTAAATAATAAAATGCAGCTAAATTAAAATATTTTTTATTAAATTTATAAAAGAACATTAAATCGGACTATTCTGCAATCTTGCCCATTTTTTCCTGCTAAAGTTGCAAAAAAGCTTTATTGTACCATTATCAGCCTTGACCCGCCGGAAATAACATGCAAAAATATATGCAGTCGCTCATCACCCCTTCTGCTGCGATTCACGTTCGATAAGCTCGACTAATTCATGAGGCTGCATATCAAGAGCGCCGGCGATTTTCCATATCGTCTCGAAATTAGGCTGTTTTTTGCCTGTCTCAATCATAGCCAAATGGCTTCGCGCGATGCCGGCGAAACCGCTTAGTACCTCCTGAGATAACTTTCTGTCTTTTCGCAGTCCGCGAATAACTTTGCCTGCGGCATATTTATCGAATCTAACCATTATATATACACTCCCAGAATAGTGTACGTACTCAAGCAACAAAATATGTCTACTTTAGTAGACAGACGTCTCATTATCTGATATAATCTACTTAACCGGCTTAACCGGTTTTTAAGAAATTCTCATAAATCGAGAAATAAATCATATGGAGGAAACTAAACTATGAGAAAAAAACTAATCGCATGCTTTCTGGCGGCCGCTCTGAGCACAGCGCTTTTAGCCGGATGCACCACTCCCGCCTCAAACCTTTCAGAAGAAAGCACATCACCCGCCGAAAGCTCTATCCCTTCTGCGGAGTCCACGCCGACGCCCGATCCCACTCCGGAGCCAACTCCGGAACCTACTCCAGAGCCAACTCCAACTCCGGAACCTACTCCAACTCCGGAGCCGTCAAAGAGCCTGAGCGAGCAAAAAAAGGACTGCAAAAAATATGAATACAAAAAGCTCGCAAGAGATCCGGAATCATACGTCGGCAAGTCTATCAAGTTCAGCGGAGAAGTGATACAGGCTGTTGAAAGCAACAGCTCCGACACTATAACATACAGAATCGCTCAAGACGGAGATTACGACAAGGTATTTTTAGTCGTTTACGAGCGTCCCGAAGGCGCTTCTAAAATATTAGAAGACGATGATGTTACAGTATATGGTCTTTTTGCCGGTGATTACACATATGAATCCACATTAGGCGGCCCGATTACAGTTCCGTCTTTATACGCTTTTGCAATTGATCTTAAAGATTAATCAATAATCCATTAATTAGCTCCTAAATCCGCTGTCATATTTATATATCACAGCATAAAAAAGTCTGAGCGCATGACTCTTGAGCATGCGTTCAGATTTTTGTTTTTAATTAGAGTATAAATTTAAAACGAGGGCGCATTATGCGCCCTCTGCGAGGTTAGAACAACGATAAAGCTAGGTTTATTTTACTACCTTTACCTTAACCGTCTTGGTTACAGTCTGCGTATCTCCACCCGGCAGTTTAGCAGTAACCGTCAGCGTGCAGTTCGTCGTGCCCTTCTTGCGTCCTTTGAGATTCAGGCAGGAGTTCTTGGGCTTGCCGCTGCTTGTGCTCAGGGAAGTCTTTACAGTGCTGCTGCTCTTTGCAGTCCACTTGTAAGTCAGTTTAACACCCGGGATATTGTCCCAGTTTGTGTTTACCTGCATTTTGTATGTACCCTTGCTTATGCTGATTGTCTTAGAAGAAGGAATGCTGCTCGTCACTTTGAGCGAAGTGAGATTAACCTTAATCACCATAGCATGTGCTGTAGTCGCCGTCGTGCCATCCGGCAGAGTAGCTTTTACAATGCATATGCAAGTTGCACTGCCCTTCTTCAAGCCTCTCGTTATAATTGTAGAATTCTTGGGCATTCCGCTTGCTGTTCCCAGAGCGGTCCTAACTATGCTTGTGTTCGTGCTTATCCACTGATAAGAGAGCTGAACGCCTTCGATGTCATCCCACGTTGTCGTAATCTGAGTCTTGTTCTTAGCGTAGCCCGCGTTGTCCTGCTTCGTCAGATCCATCGTGTAAGAAGCGGGGCACTTGTTCGTAATTTTGAAAATCGGCAGCTCTACTCTGTCCTCCAGAGCTTCAAGCGCTGCATTAAGATTAGCCGCCGCCGTGTTCACTGTCTCCTGGCTCTGCGGAGCCGCCAGCTCAGACTTAGCCAGCTCGAGGACGATCTTCATCGCATCCCAGCTCTCGTCTGTGTAATCACGGCTTTCGAGATCTGCTGTCTTGTCTATAGCTGCTGCGAGAGCAGTTGTGTCTATGCACTGGACCGTGCCGGAAGCATTCGGATAGCTGGAAGATGTAACTTCTACTTCATAAGAAGCTGTCTTATCCGGGAATACTGTCGCTGCGCCGCGTCCCGTCGTCTTAGCGTCAAAGTTTACACTGCCATCCGCATTGAATACTATAGTACCGATGCCGCTTGTTGTGAAGGTTGTGTCGCCTGCCTTGACAGCTGTGATGCTTGCAAGATATTCAGCCATGTCCAGACCATCGGGCAGAACAAGCTTGTTGCCTTCTATCTTGGCTGTTCCTTCTGCGTATTCAGCAGACTTGAGAACGAAGGAAGTCGTGATGTCTTCATACTCATCGTCTGTGAATGTCAGAGAATACGTACCAGTAACGACGTTTTCTGTCGCATTGAGCGTCAGTATGCCGTTTTCATATGTGTAATCCGTACCTTCTGTCAGCGTTTTTCCGCCCGCTGTTACAGATGTGAGCTTGTAATCAGCGCTTTCAGGTACGTTGAGCGTAACAGGAACCTGCGCGCCGTTGTTGAGCGTGCCGTTTTCAGCCGCTGCGCCCTGATCGTCAGAGAGAAGTCTCTTAACTTTGAGGTTGGTGTTAATCGCTACATCGTCGCCATTAGCAACCATGTAAACGATCTGAGATATTGTCTTGCCTTCGATTCCTTTGTATCTGCGGGCGTCCATAGTATTGCCGTGAGGTTCTACAAAGTTGTCTTCTACTGTGAATGCTATTTCGTCCATCCGCAGCCAGAGGTTTTCCAGATGCTCCAGGCCATACACTGTGCCGTCTGTCATAATAAGCAGACCGCCCTGTATGTTCTCGCTCGTCGGCAGATTGTCGGAGGTTACTTCTATGAGATAGTTGCCCCAAACTGAGCCGGTGCTTATCGTCGCGGTAGCAGCTTCATCAACTACAGTGTTGCCGACCATAGCTGTGAGCGTGCCGTCGCCGTTGAGAATCTTATATTCGGAGGGAACCGCAGTCTGATCCTCATTGACTGTCATAGAACCTACTATGTCAAGCAGGCTGTTGTTGCAGTTTTTGCCTTCTTCGATAGCCGCCTTAGCCGCTTCATAAAGCTCTGTGGGAACTGCAATATTTACTGCTTTTATACCTTCAATCTCTACGCCGCTGCTCGTCTGAGTATAATATGTCGAGCTGAATTTTGTAGATTTAGCCGTGGTCGCGCTGCTCACAGAATCGTATACGCCTGACTTACGGTATTTGGAGACCTTGTCGCCCGTCGTCAGATTCATTTCTTTGTCTACTTCTGTCAGACCTGTCAGCTCACCATAGTAGAAATCTGCATAAGGCAGGTTGACCGTGCCGTAAACATATTCGCTCTTTTCAGCTTCTACCAGAGCTTCGATAGCCGCATTGAGATGAGAAAGAGCCTCGTCGACGATAGCCTGTGTTGTAGATTCTGCCGCGAGAACGTCTTTAGCCTCGCTCAGCTCTGTCTGCATTGAGCTCCAGCTTTCAGCTGTGTAATCACTCTCTGTCAGCGCTTCAGCCTTAGCTACGGCCGCCTCCAGAGCAGACGTATCTACCGTCTCTTCTGCGGGCTTAACGATGTTGTCTGCTGTTGCTTCAAATGTTACTGTATAGTCGTTGTAGCCCAGAGCGTACAGCGTCAGCTTCCAATAGCCCGTGCCGTCTGTGCCATCGGGGAGCCGGCAACGCAGGGAGTCTGTCAGACCGAGCTGTATGCCGTTAGACTTGTGCATCCAGTTGTCAGCAGCGAATTTCGTACCATAGGACGCCAGCAGGTTTGTGTAAGTGCTGTCTGTGCCGTAGTAATCCCAACGAACAGCCTGCATGTTGGAACCGAGGTCGCCATAGTCGCCCGTCATGTCTACGCGCAGGAACTCGCCGTAAGCGCCGTCCGCTTCTTTTGCGGTTACAGTCGGAGCCGCTGTCTTGAGCGAAGCGTCTTTGATACCGGAATCTGTTCCTGTCTCTCTAGCAGAGAAGCTGAAGGAACCGTCCTCGTTCATTGTCGCTGTCTTCAAGCCGTTCGTAGCCTCTGTGACCTCTGCCGTCGCTGCATAAGAGACGAGCTGATTTTCAGCATAGCCGCCTACCAAAGCGCCGTCGTTTTGTACTACATTGTATTTTGCTGCGAACGCTTCATAATCTGCCGTCTTTACTTTTACGGGAACATACTTAATACCAGAGACCTCGTAATGATCCATTGTAGCTGTTGTCCCGTCAGCCTTTGTGATAGCGCCCTTGCTGAAGCCTATCGTGCTGCCGTCTGTCAGCGTGATAGTAGAACCGTCTTCGCTCCAGTGAGAAACTGCATAGGCATTTCCATCTGTATCATAGATAGTAGCCATCATCTGGAAGCTGCCTCTGTGCAGACCGTGGTTTGTCGTTGCACGAGTAACTGCATCGAATGCTCCCTTGTCATATTCGCCTCTAGCATCTGCTTCTTCAGAAGAAGCCGTGGAGCCTGCTGCATAAACGCCTTCAGACGCCCAATACTCAGACCAGGTCAGACCGGCGTATACATACGTATACTCGTCTTCTGCCACTTTTTCTTGAACCGTACCGGAGACTGTCGGATATCCCGTGGATTTAACCTCTATCGTGTACTCCGCGCCCTTTTCCGCAAATACGGCAGTAGTGTTTCCTTTATTCGTAATAGTCGCGTCAAAGTTTACCGTGCCGTCCTCGTTGAACACTGTCGTCCCGAGGTTATTGCCTCTCAGAGCTGTCCCGTTGACAGATATAGAAGAAACATTCTTGAGGTATGCCGCCACATCGAGACCATCAGGCATTACGAGAGCATTGTTTTCCAGCTTGACGTCGCCATCTGCATAACTAGAGCTGCGCGTGAAAGAAACTGAAAGATCTATATATTTTCCATTCTCATCCTTGAATGTAACAGTATACGATCCTATGCCTGTGTTTTCTGTGTCGTTTATTTTGAGGTTATCGTAGGCAAGCCACTGCTCATCTACAAGCTCATAATCTGTTCCTGCTGTAAGAGTATTTCCGCCGTAAGATACGGAATCAAGAACGTAATTGCCGCCATCCGGATTGGAAATATAGACCGGAACCTTGAAAGACGTTCCATCTTCCGATAAATTCTCTGTATCAAGAGTTACGCCCTTGCCGCCGGGAACCTGATAAGGCACATACAGCCTTGTGTTAACTACTACGTCCGCCTTATCCTTGAGCATATAAGTCAGCTTTGTGATTGTCTGACCTTCCAAGCCCTTGGAACGAGCAGCGTCCACCGTGTTGCCGTGGCTTTCAACAAAGCCGTCTACAACTGCAAAGGATACCTGAGAACCGCCTCTCCAAATATTCTCCAGATGCTCCATTCCGTACTTCTCGCCTGTCGCCGTTTCGAAAACCACGCCGAGAATCTCAGAGTTGGAGCCTGTCAGATAATCAGAAGTCACATTAACCTGATAGTTGCCATATCTGGAGCTTGTCGAAAGCTGAGCTACAGCAGCACTGTCTTCTACGGTCTCGCTTGTCAGCTTTGTCAGAGTGCCGTCGCCGTTGAGAATCTTATATTCAGAGGGAACCTGATTCTGATCCTCATTAACCGTCATAGCTTCTACTATGCTGAGCAGGCTGTTGCTGCACGCTGTGCCGGCGTCGATAGCCGCCTTTGCTTCATTATAAAGCTCAGCGGGGACTGCAATGTTTACGTCTTTCAGACCTAAAATCTGGCCGCCTGTCTCCAGCGCCTGCGTGTATGTCACGTCTGCGAACATATTTTGCCACTTGTTTGCTGTCGCGCTTGTAACTGCATCATACATACCGTCTTCGCGATAGCCCGCTGCTGTGACTTTATCCTCCGCCGTGAGATCCATTGTGGAATTTTCAGCTACGTCATTCAGCTCGCCATAGTAGAAGTCTGCATAGGAGAGATTGACTGTGCCGTATACGTATTCTGCTGTCGGCTCGACAGACTCCGACGGCGAGGGGGCAGGATCCGGAGTCGCTTCAGCTTCCTCCGCCTCGTTTATAGCCTCGAGAGCTGCGGTTTTAATTGCATTTGAGGCGACTGTCGCGCCGGACACTCCATCCCAAGAGTTGATGGTATCCTCTGTCGCAGGCTGACCTTCCAGCGATACTATACCCGGCTTAGTCTTGGTGCCATTGACAGCCCTATTAAGATAAGGGCTGTCGTCATCAGTTACGTCATCAGATGTAACATTGATGGCCTTGAAAACCCCGTCCGCAACCGTCAAGCTGACAGAAATGCTGTAGTCGTTTTCCATCGATTCATCTGGATCATTTACAGCTTGAACTACTGCATTTTTGACGTATTCGGCGTCCTTGGCAACTTTGTCACCTGTGACCGCGAAGGCAGTCGCAGGGAAAGCAGATACAACCATGGATGCCGCCATGACGGAAGCAAGAGCCTTGGTCTTTAGATTTTTGCCTTTACTCATTTGTTCCTCCTTTGGAAATAATTGATATTAATAAGTCTGACTCGCCATACACCGCTGCAAGCGCAGAACTATTAAACTATATCAGCAACGCACGAGCGCATGTTAGTGTAGCTAACATTTATTTGCATTAACTAACTGCAATGTGCAGCAGACACCTCTACCAGCGTTTCACTGAACCCGCAGATTTATCCATATTGACTTTTGTCTGAGCGTCCTTAACCTTTTTATTCTCATTCACAAATGTTTTCTGTGCTATTTTCAATATTCTTCCTGATATTATCCCTATTACAGCGCCTGTGACTATTCCCGCTATAAGCAATACAGGAAAATAATACATTATTTTTAAATTCTCAACCACTACAGCCGCAACGATTATTTGCCCAATATTATGGCACACACCGCCGAGTATGCTGATTCCTATCATAGAAAAGCCTTTTGCTCTGCTCAGAAGAGCCATAGCTGCAAAGCTGAGGATTCCTCCCGCGAGGCTGTACATCAGCGACATGCCGTTCCCAAACATCGCCGCGACGAGTATAACTCTCAGCATTGAGATTATAAACACCTCATGCGGTTTCAAAAGATATAATCCAACGACTATCACCAAATTAGGTATGCCTAACTTGACTCCGGGTATTCCGAAATTTATAGGTATCAAAGCCTCAACATAGCTCAAAACCATCGCCAGAGCAATGAGCAGCGCGCAATTTGCCACTTTTCTGATTTTTGAATCTGAACGCATTGTACGCCGCCTCCTTTCCTCAGCTTACAACTATGTCCGCAGCCACGCTCTCTGAAGATGCGTCCGACTGAATTACTTCTACGACGAGCTTATGCGGCAGACATACTATAGTCCCGTTTGCCATGCTGACGCTCCCCTGCTGTTTGCAGTAGCCGTCAGGACAGTCCGCTTCCTCCATATGAGCCTCTCCGTCAGAGATGCACACCCTGTTGTGGCCAAGCTCCGTATCTATATCTATGACCCTATCCTCACTTAGAGAATACATTCCGTAAACTTCTCCATTCACAGTTATCTTTATTTCACTTCCATTCCCGCTGCCTACGCGAGTGAACAGAAGCGCTATCAATGCAATCGCAGCGATAGCAGCCGCGAGTATAATATCTCTCTTTTTTATATGCACCTTTCTATATCCCCAGCAGCAGGCACAAGCCCAGAAGTATAGCCGCTTTTACTAATGTAAATACGATTTCATTGCCTTTCAAAGCTTTAATCCCACAATGCACATTCCCTCGCGGGCATGTATCCACACACTTCTGACACTGAAAACAATCTCCTGACACTGCTATAGAACCTGCCTCCGGCAAAGCTATGTCGGATGGGCATTTCTTTGTGCATGCGCTGCATCCTCTGATGCATTGCTCTCTGTCTCTATGTAGAGAGAAAAACGGCAGCACGGGCAAAATCGAGAACACAGCTCCCATAGGGCAAAGGAATCGGCAGAAAAACCGCTCCTGCAATGCCATGCCGACAATTATCAGCGCCAAAAGCATTATACCTACAATATAACCGCCGAGCTTGAAATTCCCCGCATGGAGCATAGAGAATACATCCCATGGACTATAGCCCTGAATGCCTGAATATACACCGAGATAGCACATTATAACAATAGCCGCCAGCACAAAGTACTTGACTACAGATAGCTTCGCCGCCAGCCCGCTGCTCAGTGTTATCGGTTTCTTTTTGAGCTTCTTGCATATGAACACATACAGCGCTCTTACGGCATCGCCCAAACTTCCAAACGCACAGGCAAATCCGCAAAAGAATCTTCCGAACACTATGGTATACAGACATATCACTATAAGTACTGTAACAAACGACGTAAGCTCGACCGGAGCCTTGCTCCCAAGCTGAGTAAATATATACTTTACTCCCGAGAAAGAAGCCGTATAAACCGACGGAATAAATATGAAGAACAGCAGCTGAATGACCGCTCTCAGCCATGTGTGTATCTGTTTTATTTTCTTAGCTGTCAAAGTCATTTCAGCCCACCGCTTTCTCCAGCGCCTGAGCAACTGCGTCTTTTATACCCGTCGAGCTGAACGTCGCTCCGCTTATCGTATCTACATCCGCCGACTGCGCCTCTATTATAGCCGGGATTATCTCCTCCGCCATCGTAAGATACGCGCCGTCCTCATTTTCCGCTGATGTAATCGTCACCTGAGTTATCTTTCCCGCTTCTATCGATACATCGACCGCCACCGTGCCTCCGAAGCCCTGAGCCTCGCCGGAGTACGTGCCGTCGGCATATCCGCCCGAATTGCTCTCAGACTGCTCTTGCCGAGCCGCACTCTCAGCCTCCGCCTCCAGCTTTGCAATCTGTTCGTCTCTATCTCTGACCGCCAGCACTGAATTATAGCCCAGCAGCATTACAGCTATAGCAGTCACGCAAAATACTCGTATCCAGAAAGTCTTCATCAGCTAATCTTCGCCTCTTCCAGAGCTTTCTCGCACGCTTCTATTATTGATTTAGATGTGCACGTCGCACGAGACACCGTATCTATGCTGTCTAAAGTGCCCTTTTCCAATATTTGAGTTACTACACCAGTGATTTTCGACGTGCCGTTCGCCGCTCTGTTTATATAGCTGTCGTTGCTGGAATCGCCGTCGCCTTTTATGTCGCTGACTGCAACTATCTTGTCAGAGTTGATCGTCAATCGCAGCGACAACGTATACGCGTCGAAATCTTCGTCTTCATCCGGGAGACAAATCACCGACGCAGTGTATTCACCGTCTTTATATATATACTCTGTCGGAGCCTCACTCTCGTCAGGCTGCTCACTCGAGCTTGGCTCTGCACTTGCGCTCGGCTTTGCACTCTCACTGGGCTGCGCGCTGGCGCTCGGCTCTGCGCTTCCGTTAGTCGCCTTATCCGCTTCTTTTATAGCTTCGTTCACGGCCTCGAGTATTCCATTTGAACTGTAAGTCGCACCGCTGACGACATCCACATCAAGGTTTTGCTTCTCCACAATTTCCTCAGCTATTGTTTTAGCTCTGTTAAAGAAAGCGGCGTCGTCGCCTGATTCGAGTATCAATATCGCTTTTATCGTCTTGTCCTGAATGACCAGCGCTATTTTTATATCACTCTTATATCCCTCTCCAACGCCGTAATATATACCGTCGTTGTAAGGGAACTTTCCACTCACATCCTGCTTATTCTCATTCTCATTGTTGCCACTGTTTATGCCGCTGCTTCCTCCGGATACCGCAGCATTGCTCAACGCCTTGCGAACTGCATTGATTATTCCTACAGAGCTGTATGTCGCGCCTGAGACCGTATCTACATTTGTACTTTGACTGGATATTATCTTAGAAATCAAACCCTTGGCCTTATTCAGATAGCCGGCATCATCGCTTGAGCTCGTAACTTTAATCGAGGATATTTTTCCTCCGCTGACTACCACCTGAACCGTAAGCGGACCTGCGAATCCTGTCGCTGTGCCGGAGTACGTTCCGTCTTTATATGAGCTCGGGTCTGTGACTGCGGATACAGATGTAGATCCTTTGCCGGACGAGCTTCCGCCAGATTCAGCTCCCGTTGAGCTATTGTCAACCTCGCCTGTCAAAGCATTTTTAACTGCATTAATTATGCCGTTAGAGCTGTATGTCGCGCCGCTGACAACATCTACATCTAAACTCTGAGCCTGGATTATCTTGTCTATGACGCCTTTTGCTCTGTTGAAAAAAGCAGCGTCGTCAGACGAGCTCAGTATTTCAATCGCAGTTATCTGCTTATCCTTTACCGTAACCGCTACTTTAACATCGCCATTAAATCCAACGCCCGTGCCTTCATACGTCCCGTCCGCCACATCAAACGAACCTTTCGCCTGAGCAGCCGACGCACTCGCTTCGGCGGACGCTGCCGCCGCCGCTGCATTGCCTGAATTATCCGCCGCGTCCGCATTTTCCGCTGCATACACCGGCGCCGTATATCCTCCTAATGAAACAGATATGCACACTATTACAACTAATACTGCAATGATAGGTGCAAAAGCTGTCAGTTTTTTCATATATCCCATTTGCCGTCACTCACCTTTTGAAACTATTTCTATTTCTAATTCACTGCTGAAGCTGTCGGCTAACCCTTCCGACACCAAGAGCTTATGGTCATCAGTTTCCAATACCATGTCAAACTCGTCGCTGTGTTCCCTCCAATATTCTTTCGCTTTGTCCGGCCCCATTACATACAGAGACGTGGACAGCCCATCCGCCAACGTTCCGTCTGCGCATACTATAGTCACTGAAATCAGTCCGTTATTCGCGGGTTTGCCCGTGGCGGGGTCTATTATGTGATGATAAGTTACGCCATCTTCTTTAAAGTAACGCTCATAGCCTCCGGACGTTATGACGGCTTTGTCCTCAACCTCAATCACGCCAATCATGCCGTATTCATCGCCTTCGTCATCAGGACTTTGAATTGCTATTCTCCACTTTGAACCGTCGGTCTTCGTGCCTTTCACCTGAGCGTTTCCGCCCAAGTTAACCATTCCGCTTTCCACACCGCATTCCTGAAAAATATCCATTATACGAGAGGAAATATATCCTTTAGCTATTCCGCCAAAATCTATCATCATTCCGTCTTTTTTAAACGATACCTCGCTCGTTGTTTCATCATACACTATGTCGTTCGCGTTTGTAATTTCCAACAGCTTTTCGAGCTCGCTGCCAGAAGGAACCTTGAAGTTTTTGTCTATGAAGCCCCAAGCCTGCATAATAGGATATATGGCAACGTCAAAAGCCCCGCCTGTGCTCTCATAAAGCGCAAGAGAGCGCTCCAATAGATATGCTGTATCCTCAGAAAGCTGCCCTCCGGCATTTGCATTTATCTTTGCCACTTCACCGATCTCGTCTGCCGATGTGAGCAGTGTGTCCAATCTTTTAATTTCACCCACTGCTTTTTCTACCGCTTCTTCCGCTCCGCTTCCGTATGCAGTGACGGTCATATAAGTATCCATCGCAAAAACTTCCTGCGAAGCCTCCTGCGCTTCATCAGACGCCTGAGCTTCTGCGCTTGAAGTTATCTCAGCTGAAGAATTTGCCGTTTCAGCAGAACACCCGCAAGCGGCGAGTATAACTACCGCACATAGTGCGTACATAAATCTCTTTTTCATCTGTCTCCCACCTGAGTTAGTTCATCCATACATATATTATTCATGACTAACTCAGAATTATTCTATCACCCTCACAAATAACTGTCAACAGCAGTTTAGCCGGATTCTCCGTATAAAAGCGCATAGGCAGAGCATCTTTCACTTAATTTACACATTTCAGAACGATTAATTTGCAATTATTTAAGTTTTTTCACCAAATTGAGCTTAACTCTTTCGCTTCGCAATTTTGACATTGAGACGATATTGTTCTATAATTTTTGTAACAACACAGGAGGTTTATGTACTATGACACCTATGAACAATTCCGACTATCTGACTCGCATACAGTACGCCGATGAATTAAACGAACTTCAACAGGCAAAAAAGCTTTCAGGACTTACATACGAAGATCTCGCTTCCCAACTTGGCGTGAACAAAGTTTGGCTTGCTTCCGTCTTTGACGGTCAGCAATATGTACCGGAAGAATACTGCGTCAAACTCGCAGAGGCGCTGAATATAGACAAATCCAAAACGGCATTCCTTTCTTCACATCCATATAAAGGGAACACGGATCCGATACTGTATAGACTGCACGAGGTCATAGACACGTATGGCCCTGCGATAAAAAGCATTATCCACGAGCAAGGCGGAAATGCCATTATGAGCGCAATTGACTTTGGATTAGACGTAGACGTTACCGAGGATTCCGACGGAAATCACCGTGTCATAATCAAGCTGGACGGAAAGCTGCTCCCCTATGCGAAAAAGGGCAATTACCCCTGGTAGATTTGGTTTCAATCGCAAAAAGCCTGCCACCCCTATGGATGGCAGGCTTGCTTTTTACCTGTTTATTTAAAAATCTAATTTTTTACTTAGTATTCTTAATAGCTGCCTGAGCCGCTGCCAAACGCGCTATTGGAACCCTGAAAGGAGAGCACGATACATAGTCCAGCCCAACATTATGACAGAACTCTATCGACGCAGGATCGCCGCCATGCTCTCCGCATATGCCGAGATGCAGATCCGGGCGGGTCTTTCTGCCCAGCTTAGCAGCAATATCCACCAGCTTGCCCACGCCTTTTTTATCTATCGTGCTGAAAGGATCTTCCTCATATATTCTCTTCTCGTAGTAATCACTAAGGAATTTCCCGGCGTCGTCTCTGGAGAATCCGAACGTCATCTGGGTAAGGTCGTTTGTACCAAATGAGAAGAACTGAGCGGATTTAGCTATTTCATCTGCTGTCAAAGCGGCGCGCGGTATCTCTATCATCGTGCCGCAGAGATATTTAAACTCACAGCCATTTTCAGCCATTACCTGCTTCGCAGTCTCGTCCACAATTTCTTTTACGTATTTGAGTTCTTTTACTTCGCCTACGAGAGGTATCATTATTTCCGGCTCTATATTAAGCCCTGTCTCTTTGCGCACGTTTATCGCCGCTTCGATTATAGCACGAGTCTGCATCTGAGCTATCTCGGGATAAGTGACCGCGAGGCGGCAGCCGCGATGACCCATCATCGGATTGAATTCGTGAAGCTTTTCTATTCGCTTGAGCAATTCTTCATACGGCATGTTCATATCCTGAGCCAAATCACGAATATCTTCTTCATCCGTCGGAAGGAACTCGTGCAGCGGCGGGTCGAGCAGGCGCACCGTAACAGGTCTTCCGCCCATAGCCTTATATATGCCTTCGAAGTCTCCGCGCTGCATAGGGAGTATCTTTGCGAGAGCTTTTTCTCTCTGAGCGCGGTTGCCCGATACTATCATCTCGCGTACAGCTTGTATTCTGTCCTCTGCAAAGAACATATGCTCTGTACGGCAGAGTCCGATACCTTCTGCGCCGAATTTTACAGCCTGCTTAGCATCAGCCGGACTGTCCGCATTAGTACGCACTCTCAAGCGGCGAAGCTCATCCGCCCAGCTCATGACTATTGCAAAATATCCTGTAAGTTCTGCATCAACAGTCGGAAGCATTCCTTTATACACATTGCCTGTGCTGCCGTCGATGGACAAGCTATCTTGATCTGTGAGAACCGTGCCATCCTCAAGCGTAATAGTGCGGTTTTCCTCGCTTATTCTGATTTCGCCGCAGCCTGCGACGCAGCAGGTGCCCATACCGCGCGCGACCACAGCGGCATGAGACGTCATACCTCCTCGAGAAGTAAGTATGCCCTGAGCGGCATTCATGCCTTCTATATCTTCCGGCGAGGTTTCCATACGGCAGAGCACCACCTTTTCCCCTGCCGACGCCTTTTCTACCGCTTCTTCAGCAGAGAATACTATTTTTCCCGCCGCTGCACCCGGAGACGCCGGAAGACCTGAAGCTATCGGAACTGCTTTTTTCAGCTCTTCCGCGTCAAACTGCGGATGCAATACAGAATCAAGCTGATTCGGTTCTATTTTCAGCAGCGCTTCTCCTCGCGTCAGCTTTCCTTCTTCCACCATATCCACGGCTATTTTGAGCGCCGCCGCCGCTGTTCTCTTGCCGTTTCGCGTCTGAAGCATATAAAGCTTTCCGCGCTCTATGGTATACTCCATATCCTGCATATCGGCATAGTGATTTTCAAGCCGCTCGGCTATCGCCGCAAATTCTCTATATACCTCCGGCATATCCTTTTCGAGCTGAGATATAGGATGAGGCGTGCGAATACCCGCTACGACGTCTTCGCCCTGTGCGTTCATAAGATATTCGCCGAAGAGCTTCTTCTCGCCTGTTGCAGGGCTTCGCGTGAACGCCACGCCCGTCCCGCAGTCGTCTCCCATATTTCCGAAAACCATTATCTGGACATTAACCGCCGTACCCCAATCGGACGGGATGTGATTCAGTCTGCGATAAACCTGCGCACGTTCGTTGTTCCACGAGCGGAACACCGCCTTAACCGACTCCATAAGCTGCTCTCTGGCGTCCTGCGGAAAATCATGCCCAATCTCTTTTTTGTAAAGCTCTTTGTATTCAGCAACTACTTTTTTGAGATCTTCAGCGTCCAGCTCCGTATCCAGCTTGACTCCCTTTGCTTCTTTGACCGAATCTAATATTTTATCAAACTTAGCCTTGCTCACGCCCATTACTACATCGGCAAACATCTGTAGAAATCTGCGGTAGCTGTCATAAGCGAATCTTTCGTTGTTCGTGAGATTTGCCAGAGCGTCTACTGTAATGTCATTCAAACCCAGATTGAGAATGGTATCCATCATCCCGGGCATCGAAGCCCTCGCTCCGGATCGCACAGAAACAAGCAGAGGATTTTTCTCGTCGCCGAATTTCTTCTCCGCTATAACCTCCAACACTGTCAAAGCGCGGTGTATCTGGTCTTCAACTTCTTTAGAAAGAACCTCTCCGTCGGCGTAATATTTATTGCACGCTTCGGTAGTTATCGTAAAACCTTCCGGAACCGGCAGCCCTATCCGCGACATCTCCGCCAGATTTGCGCCTTTCCCTCCCAGAAGATTCTTCATCGAAGCGTCGCCTTCGCTGAAGAGATAGACGTATTTTTTGCTCATTAACCCAAAACCTCCCCTGACTTTATTTTATTCTGCGCTTTTCTCTGACAAAAGCTCTGCTATCGTGATTATAGCATTTCAATAACTCTGTTTCAAGCTTCTTTGCGCGCTTCCCATTTCTTAATCGTCGTGTCAAAAAGTATAGTGCTTTTAGGCATATAGCTCACCGCTTGAGGCATCCATTTGCGCGCCAGTTTTACTATATCCAAGGATACTGTTCCTATGCTGTCCATGTTTTTGGAGGGCGTTTTCATTATTTTAGTTATTGTTTCAAACGCGAGGCCGGGGGCCTTTTCTCCTGCGCAGTTTGCGCAGACTGCTCCGCCTGCGCTTATGTTAAGCTTATTTGCCGGCGGAGCGCCGCACTTTACGCATCGCGACAGCGTCGGCCGCATGCCCTGAATATCCAACAGCTTGAATATAAAGAAAGTAAATACTGTACCCGGATCCGTTCCCTTGTCCAGATTATATAAAGCGCTGGCAAGCAGGGCAAACTGTCTCGGTTCGGGAGCATCGGCCACTATTGTTCGCTCACAAAGCTCCAGCAGCAGCGATCCGCAGGTAAAAATATCCGCGCTGCGCGTAACTCTCGGAAAATTCTGCTTTACCTCCGCCTGAGTCATAAAATAATGACCGTCTTTGGACCTGTTAAAGCTGATCTCCGAACAGGCGAACACTTGCGTCGCCGCAAGCAGCGGACTGCCCACTTTGCGGCACCCGCGCGCCGTGGCGTCTATCCGCCCTGTCTCACGCGAAAAAAGCGTAACTCTTTTATCCATTTCCCCTACGTTAAGCGTCCTCAACACTATACAAAGCATCTTGTCTCCCGTTCCTAAATCTAAGTCGAATCCTCTTCTTTTAACTCTTTATACAATAAATAGTATTTTATATTCCCGGTCTGCATAAAGAGGCTTCGAGCGACGCTGCTCAGAGTTGAACATCTATCGTCCAATGCTAAAGCTTTTTTTATTCCGCCCTCCGCCTTATGAGTTTCAGGTAAGGTCACAACGTCCTTCACTTATATCCACCTCCGTTTTGCCTCTACGCTACTAAAATATATAGTATAGAATTTGCAGCAAAAGTTTTGTCGATACATGCAAAAAACGTCAATTCGCAGCCATTACCTTCTTGTCAGTCTCTATAGCCCAGCGTCTTGAGCATATGAGCTGAGTTTCTCCAATCGGGCTTGACCTTCACCCACAGTTCCAAAAAGACCTTCGTTCCGAAAAGCATTTCCAAATCCGCGCGCGCTTCCGAGCCTATCTTTTTGAGCATATTGCCTTTTTTTCCTATTATTATTCCTTTATGTCCTGCTCTCTCGCAGTAAATCACCGCCGCAACATTAGTAATAGTATCCAGCTCTTCTACTTTTTCTATCTCCACGCCTACGCCATGAGGGACTTCGTCTCTCAGGTTTAGCATTGCTTTCTCACGGATCATCTCTCCCGCTATGAAGCGCTCAGGCCTGTCCGTCAGCATGTCGTCGGGGTAAAATTGCGGACCGGGGGGCAGCATCCCGGCCAGAGCCTCCTCCAGCTCGGACAATCCAATTTTCTCCTTTGCACTTATTATATGTATCCTGCGCGCGGGCACGCCCATTTCCGTCAGCTTCGCATATGCAGCATCCACTTTTTCATCAGAGACTATATCTGCTTTGTTTATCGCTGCAATAAAATTTTCGCCCTTCAGCTGTTCTATTATCCCTTCGTCTCGCCTGCGTATCCCCATTTTTGCATCAATCACCATAAGTACGGCGTCCACATCGCGAGCTGCATCATACGCGGTCTTTACCATATATTCTCCGAGTCTGTTTTTTGGAGAATGCAGTCCGGGCGTATCTAAAAAAACAATCTGATATTCTGATTTGGTGAGCACTCCCACCACTTTATTTCTTGTCGTCTGCGCTTTATCCGACACTATAGCCACCTTTGTGCCTAAAAGCGCATTCATAAGGGTTGATTTACCCACATTCGGGCTTCCCATTATCGCTATAAATCCCGAGCGGTAGTTTTCATTATAATCTTCAAAATATTGCAAAATATCTCTCCTAATGTTATTTTCAGCTTTAGAGTGCAAGCCAGTTTGCAAAATAGAACAGCAGAATTGTTATAAGCACGCCTATTATGGCGCCCGCCGCAACTTCAGAAAACGTATGCACATTCGTCTCCATTCTGCTCTCCGCCACCAGCACGGCCATAATACAAGCGAACGACGTTATCACCGTATCTCTGCCGACCAAAGCCATAGCCGCGAACAGAGCAAATGCCAAAGCCGTATGGCCGCTGGGCATTCCGCCATGGATATAGCTTCCCTTTCGCTTTGTGCTCTTAGCTTTAATTATTATGACGCATACGCAGACTAAAAACATGCTCGCAAATATCACATGCGCAGGCAAATTCTGAATCGTTGTCTCCATAGAAAGAAATACGCCGCGCGCGCTGCTCAGCTTTCTGTAAAATACCAAATATCCGACTATCAGCGAGTTTACCGCAGCCAACAAAACAGCTCCGGCCGCCACATTTTTTGCTATTTTAGCGTATTCGTTGTACTTTTCAGTAATAAGATCTACGACAGCTTCCACAGCTGTATTAATCAGCTCTGCAAAAAAAACAAATGTAATAGTCAGCGCCAGAGCAATCATCTCGTAGCGCGTACAATGAGTGACTACCCCGGCTATAACAACGAGCGTCGCCACAATAACGTGAGTGCGCATGTTCTTCTCGCTGCCGAAAGCGTGAACTATTCCGGCGAAAGCATTGTTTACGCTGTTTATAAAGCGTCTCATACTCTGCCCAGCGCCTCTCTCTGTCTCGCCCGCATTTTCAGCTCGTCATCTTTGTCTATGTGATCGTATCCCATCAGATGCAGCACGCCGTGGACGCACAGAAAACAAAGCTCCTCTTCCAGAGTATTCCCGTATTCCGCGGCTTGTTCCTCCGCACGTTTCACGCATATCGCAATATCGCCTAAAAATCCGCTCTCTATATCCACCTCGCAGCCCTCTGCTGCAAGCTCGCTTATAGGTTGTTTTATGTCCAGCTCAGGAAAACTGAGAACGTCAGTAACTCTGTCAATATCTCTGAACTCAGCGTTAAGGCGCTGTATCTCTTCTTCTGTTGTAAGAAGTACGCACACTTCGGCATATTCCAGCCCTTCCAGACGCACGGCATTTTCCATCGCATTCTGCATCGCATCCAAAGTGCTTTGGCTTACAGATATCTCCTCCGTAGAGTATTCATCGCAAAATTCACATTGTAGTCTCATGCTTGTCCTCCGTAGCTCTGCGCATATTGCGCTTTTCATCTCCCGGATATTTAATCCTCTGATGGTTCGCCCCGCGAAACACTCCGATAAAAGCATGCTCTATTGCACGAATCTCCGGTCTGCTCAGCGGGCAGTCGTCCAACTGTCCGTCATCCTGTTTTGATTTTATCAGTTTGCTTACGTGGTCTTCCAGCTCGCCTTTTTGTGCGCTTTTATTCGCGCGGACAGCCGCTTCCACTACATCCGCGAGCATTAGTATACCCGCTTCTCGAGTGTTTGGCCGAGGGCCGTTGTACCTGAAGATCTCCTCTTTCACATTTTCATCCAGCTCTTTTGCTTTATAATAGAAGAAAAGAGCCAAACTCGTGCCATGGTGCTGTTTGATAATATCCACAACGCGGCGCGGCAATTTATACCTTTCGGCTAATTCAACGCCTTTTGACACATGTCTTATTATCAGCTTGGCGCTCTCCTGCGGAGGCATGCTGTCGTGCGGATTACACGTGTGCAGCTGGTTTTCTTTGAACATCTGCGGATTCCCTATTTTCCCTATATCGTGATAGTAAGACGCTACTCTCACCAAAAGCGCGTCCGCTCCTATCGCCTCTGCGCCTGCCTCAGCCAGATTGGCAACCATCATACTGTGATGATATGTTCCCGGAGCTTCTATCATCAATCTTTTGAGCAGAGGAGCAGTCGGATTGGCTATCTCCAACAGCTGCATGGGAGTATCCAGCGAGAATACCCTCTCCCAGACGGGGAGCAGCCCTACAGATACAAATCCCGCCGCCAATCCGTTCAGCAGACCCATGAGCATAAAATGCACCACAGATGACAAATGTCTGCCGTCTAAGATACAAAAGCATAAGTATATAAGCACGTTGACACAGCCCGCCACCGCGCCCGCTGCGACAAATTCGCCGCGGTTCTGCCTTTTTCGCAATGTCAGCACAGCCGCAAAAACTCCCAAAATACTCGCGGTGAGCATTCGCATATTTTCCTCGCAGAAGAACATGCCGTCGGACGGAGTCGTAAGATAACAAATCATTATAGACATAAGCGTGCCCAAGGTTATCGCAGACCTCTTCCGCATAAATGCCGACGCTACTAAAACCGGCAGGAATACAGGCGTCGCCAACAAGCTTAACGACTTGACCACTATTTCAATAGCGACACAAATAAACATAAGCAGCGCGAGGCTGAGATTAGCCCTGAATGAAAATCTCAGTTTCGGCTCTAATATGAACATATACAGAATCCACGATCCGTATATTACCAACATAAGTATTCCGCCTGAAAGCCAGCGCATGCCGTGTGACTGCCCGTCTGATATTATGCCCAGCTGCATCATGAGATTATAGTTAGCTTCCGTTATTACATCGCCTTTTTGTACTATATTTTGCCCTGTTTTGTACACGACTTCGCTGACAGCATCGGCCGCCGCTTTTCTGCTGCTCTCTGTTGTTTCACTGTCAAATATTTTATTTGCCTTTATCGTCCCTCCGGCTATGTTTGCAGCCAAGTCCGCCATCTCAGGCGAATAGTTCTTCTCCGACGTCAGCACGGACGCCAAAGAGTTCACAAATTCTGCGGTATCGTCCTGAGTAAGACCTGAGCTCATTCTGTTGGAGACCAGAGATGTGAGATCAGTCTTTAAAGAAAGAAGCTGAGACTGAGTGGACGCGGCTATGGCGTACACATTTTCATCCGTTATATATTCGCTTAGCTTCTGTTTCAAATTAGAAACTATGCTCTGAGTGAGAATGACATCCCAATCTATCCTATCCGGACTGAAACTAGATTCTGATTCATTAGTCTGTTCGAGATAAAGCGTCCTCGCCGACTGACGAACCTGCTCCGCAGCCGAAAAATCCGCCGATATTTTATCGAGCGTATCCTGCGTCACGGACGAATCCAGCTTATACACGGCGTCTACCTTTGCCATCGCTTCTTCACGCGCAAGCTCCGTGCTGTATTCATCTACCACATCTTTGGACGCGGTATACGTCTGAGGAGATATATCTCCAACCTTGACCGAACTGCTGGTTGGAATTGTACTCAATACACCTGCAATATAGCAAAATGCAAATGCCGCCAAATATACCAGCGCAATAGCTATGATTTTATTCGTTTTTATATTTTTTTGCAGAGGCTCTGCCAAATTCACTCTGGTGTGCTTACTCAAAATATGTCTCCTGACGATTATGTAATATGTAAATCCTTCCCTTATAACTCACATTATACACAACTCTGCACGTTTTGTACAGCTTCCGGTCATATAGCAATGGCAGAAAAGACGCTTGTCAATTCTGCCGTTAAAAAAGCTATTTTATTCTCTTTATCTGCCTCGGCTGCTGACGTTTTTCTGCCTGCGCCTTCTCCGCCTTTTCGAAAGCTTTGACAATATCACGCACAAGTTTATGCCTGATAACATCTCGGTTGTTCAATCTCATGACCGCTATATCGTCTACCGAGCCTAATATGGAGGCGCACCGTTCCAGTCCCGAATCGTTGGCTTTGGGCAGGTCTATTTGCGTTACATCTCCGGTGAGCACCATCTTTGAGCCTTCTCCGAGTCTTGTGAGAGCCATTTTCAAGGTAGGGAGAGACGCATTCTGTGATTCGTCAATTATGACCCGCGCTCTGTTAAGCGTTCTGCCTCGCATATATGCCAGCGGCGCAATTTCTATTATGCCTCGTTCTTGGAGCTTCTTTGCTTTTTCTCCGCCAAGTATGTCGTTCAGCGCATCATACAAAGGCCGCAGATAAGGATCTACCTTTTGCGCCAAATCACCCGGCAGGAAGCCCAGCCTCTCCTCTCCGGCTTCTATCGCCGGTCGGCTCATAACTATGCGCTCTATCTCTCCGCGCTTCAGCTCTGCGACAGCCTGAGCTACGGCGAGGAATGTCTTTCCCGTACCTGCGGGGCCTATACATATAGTCACTGTATTCTCCTGCAAGGCTTTGACATAGTTCTTCTGACCTATGGTTTTGCATCGTATAGGCTGAGCACGATGAGTAAGCACTACTACATCCTTAGACGCTTTGAACGCATCCTCAACCTCATCTGTACGCACGAGCTCCAACATACGCGATACATACATAGCGTCTATGCTCTCGCCTTCGTCATGCGCTCGCATAAGTGAATTTATAACTGCGGACGCCAGCGTAACGCCGGGTTCTTCTCCTATTATATCTACGTTGGAGTTCCGCAGAACTATAGTTACGCCGAGATCCTTTTCTATTATCTTTATGTTTTCATCATACGCTCCAAAAACAGCCTGCTGCTGCTCCAGCGTATCAAACTCTATCTGTTCGGACTGCAAAAAAACCTCCTAAAAATACCGTGATCTGTTGTTTCCGTTTCATTATAATGTATGCGAAACTTTTTTTCAATAGGCAAGCTTTGCAGTGAAAAACTTGACGTTTTTTCCCTCCGGGTTTAAAATATATCTGCACTTCAAAAGCAGGAGGTTTTAGCTTTGATTATACGTGGATTCAACGAGGATGACGCGGCAGCGGCCGCGAAGCTTCTTATAGAGAAACGCAGCGGGCTTTTTGCCGGTCTTGATAAAGAAGAACAGCTCTACGCCGCAGAATACCTGGCGAGAAGATTTTATCTGAACCCCGGATTTTCGGCTCTGCTTCTGGAAAAAGACCCCGAGGCTCTCATGCTCAGCGCATTTCCCGGAGACGCCGGAGACTGCGAAAACTGGTACAACGCCACGTCAAAGCATCTCGAGGAGTCAAAACTTCAACACATCTTGCCGTACAAATCTTATTTCGACGAGTGTATTGTATCTGCTCTTGATGATCTGGACGTAGGAGAAATACTTGTATGCCTCTTTATCGCCTCTTCAGACAGGCATACCGAGCGGCTCATGACTCGGCTCGTCCAACGCTGTCAGATACACGGCGTTAAAACCATGTATGCTCTCGCACTTCTGCCCGAGGATGCTGAACATTGGACCGCACAGGGATTCGCTCTCGCACGAGATATTGGTGAACACGGCGCCAAACTGCTTCGCATGGAAGTCCCTGAATATTAAAACCTCAAGACAGATTTATATCTGTCTTTTTTATTTTTTGCCAATTTGCTCAGACGCCACCAATGTCAGCGTTACCGTAACCTTCCCCCCTCCATGCTCACTGACGCAGGAAAAATCTTTCACCTCCGCGTCGTCCGGTACTGAACGCATGGCTTTTTTATACGCTTCTTCCTCGGCCGCAGAAACAGCGGCTCGCAGGTTTTTATCTGTCGGAGTTTTCACACCTTCAGAGAGTGTATTTTTAATTATATGAAGCGGAAACACCGTTCCTTTTCCCAAAATAATATCTTTACTGTCCGTCACTTCCGACAGCTCAAATTCGTCTCCCCCGATTTCCAGCAGCGTATTTCCGAACAGCTCAAATCTAACCGAATCAGACGTTCTTCCCGTCGGGGACAGCTCGTAGTCAATATAATCCCGCGTTACGCTGGCAGAATACGTAACGTCAGCCATCACTTCTCCTTTAGCCGCAACATTAAACTGAGTTTCATCTTTTGTGTAGCTCCCCGCTATCAGCTCATCTCCCGCCGATACAATATCCCCTTTTTCCACTACAGCGCTGCCCTCTCTGCATATCACCTGCGTCACTACGCCCGACTTCGCCGCTATCACGCTGCCCGGAGTCTCGTCCTCTATATCCGGAACAGGCGTTCCCTCATCTACAGTAACGGAAAGATTCACTCCGTCAAACTGAGCGTGAGCATATGAGAGCGTCGGAAAAGTACGCCTCAGCTCCAAAGCAACCTCATCCAGATCTATACTTCCTTTAAATCTCACCGGCGTCCATCCGTTCTCCTTCAATACTGAATAAACGTCAAACTCGCTGATGCTGCTCAAGCCTGTTATATCGACGCCAAGGCACAAATGAGAACATACAAATATAGAAAATATGCCGACAATCAGCAAAAGCGACAACGCCCACCTTTGCCTTGCATATATCAGCGCGCCGGGGAACCCGCCGAATTTTATCACCCGTATCTTCACCCGCGAGTTCATACTTTTAAGCTTAAAATAACTAAACGCGGGTATCTTGCTGACTATCGTGGAGTATGATATACGAACAGTGTCCATAAATTTGACCCCGCGCACCGCCGCCGCGCTGACGAAGCCCTCCAGCCCCAGCCCTTCCAGCTCTACTATCACATACCCTTCCAGCAGGCGAAGCAGCTTTTCCATATCTTTCCTCCTAGACTCCGGTCTCAAAGCAGACAGAGCGTATGCGCCCTGTCAAGACGATTTCCTCAGAGGACATTCGCCTCAGAGTCAGCTCCTCTCCTTCTACGGAGACTATTATCCTGCTGCCGCGCACGCGCACCTGCTCATCCGTATACTTCAGTATCTCTTCACAGCCTGTTATCGTACAGCCTTCGTTTTCAAATACTGTTATATTCGCACCTTCGAGCCTTAGCTCAGGCGAGAATTCAAAAACATGTGTGTTTTTCTTTTTCGGCGCACTTCTCTTGCGTTTCATATTCGCCTCCCTGCCATGCTTTTTTATTTGTATGACAGTTGGAATGACGTTATGTTTCTGAACTCACAAAAAAGCAGCCCACACAAAGTGGACTGCCTCAATTACAATAATCAAGCCGATTAGCGTTTTCTCTTTCTGGCTGCCTCAGCTTTTTTCTTTCTCTTAACGCTGGGCTTTTCGTAATGTTCACGCTTTCTAATCTCAGCCAGAACGCCAGCTCTTGCGCATTTTCTCTTGAATCTTCTCAGAGCGCTCTCCAAGCTTTCGTTTTCTCCAACACGAATTTCAGACATTTCTCTCCCCCCCTCCTGACTTACGCTTTGCTTTTCTCATTTCCTTACGTCACAAAAGGACGCAAGCGGGAGAATATCACTGAACAAGTAAGTGTTTTTACTTTCAACATTATATTACACCCGACAAATAAAGTCAACCTCAAATACGAAGGAAATTAATGAACTTTAATCCGACGCCCTGCCGAATCAAACCGCATGGAGATTCTTCATAGAAATGTCGAGTATCGGAGAAGAATGCGTCAGCGCTCCGCTGGATATATAATCCACCCCGATGGATACATAACGCTCCACATTTTCTCTGGTGACATTGCCCGAGCATTCTGTCTCTGCTCTGCCGTCGATTATGTCTATCGCTTCTTTCATCATTTCAGGCGTCATATTGTCCAGCATTATTATATCTGCGCCCGCCTCCACAGCCTCGCGCACCATATCCAGATTCTCAACCTCTACTTCAATCTTACGCACAAACGGCGCATACTCTTTAGCCATCTGCACAGCCTTGGTCACACTGCCCGCCGCGCCTATGTGATTATCTTTGAGCAGCACTCCGTCAGACAGATTGTAGCGATGATTGTACCCGCCGCCGACTCTGACCGCATATTTTTCGAATATCCGCATATTCGGAGTAGTCTTTCTCGTATCGAGAAGCTTGGTTTTACTCCCTTTGAGCAGCTTAGCGATTGAATTCGTATAAGTCGCAATGCCGCTCATACGCTGCAAATAGTTAAGCGCAACGCGCTCTCCGGAGAGCAGCACGCGAATATCTCCCGTGACCGCAGCCATCTTCTGCCCGGCTTTTACTTCGTCGCCATCCTTGCAGAAAAATTCTACTTCAGTCTCGGGATCAAGCAGCTCGAATACGCGTTTGTATACATCCAATCCTGCTATAATTCCGTCCTGCTTGCAGATCAGCTCTACTTCGCCCTTCTGATATTCGCGCATAACCGAGTTTGTAGTTATATCCTCGCTCGTTATGTCCTCTCTCAGCGCCTGCAGTATCAGATTGTCTGCATTCAGCATCATCGTAACGTCGTTCATGTCATGCCTCCTTCGGCAGAGCACGAACTCTGTCTATCTCTGCCAGTATGATTTTCTTGTATTCTGCCGCTATAGCTTCAGAATCTTTGTATTTATCCGCATCGAAATCAACCTCGTAAGAAGTCAGCGGCGTTTTCAGTTCGTTCTCAGCCATATGTCGTGCCGCACGTTTAGCAAATACCAAGCTCTCCAGCAGGGAATTGCTGGCGAGTCTATTCGCGCCATGCACGCCGTTGCAGCTCGTCTCCCCGGCGGCATACAGCCTGTTCATGTTTGTTTTTGAGTTTCGATCTACTTTTATTCCACCCATGAAATAATGCTGAGCCGGAACAATCGGAATAGGCTCCTTTATAGGATCGTAGCCTTCTTCTATGCATCTGTCGTATATATTAGGGAAGTGCTCTTTTATAGTTTCCTCGCCTATCGGTCGCATATCGAGCATCACATGATCTGTGCCGTCTTTTGCCATTTGTTTTTTGATAGCCTGGCTGAGCAGATCTCGCGGGAGCAATTCGTTTACAAATCTCTCCCCGTTTTTATCTAACAAATGCGCGCCTTCTCCGCGTACAGATTCCGAAATAAGAAAATGTCTCCCCGGGTCCGCTTGATACAGCGTCGTCGGATGAATTTGAATGTAATCCGTATGAAGCAGCTCCACGCCATGCTTCAGGCAGACAGCGAGACCGTCGCCGGTCAGATGCGGGAAATTAGTTGAATGATCGTAAAGCCCGCCTATCCCGCCGCACGCGAGCAGAACGGCGTCCGCTATTATCGGGAAAATCTTTCCTTCTGCGTCTTTAGCTGCAATGCCTATGCACTCTCCGTCTCTCTCCAACAGATCGAGCATAGTAGTGTACTCCATAATAGTTATATTCTCACGCTCTCGGGTTCTGGCGAGCAGTTTTTTAGTTATCTCCTCACCTGTAATATCCTTGTGATACAAAATTCTATGCGAGCTATGAGCACCTTCTCTGGTATAGCATAGTTCGCCGTTCTTTTTTGTAAAATCTACTCCGTAGCCTATCAAATCACGTATAGTCTCCTGAGAAGATCGTATCATTATATCTACCGATTCACAGTTGTTTTCATAATGCCCCGCTTTCAGCGTGTCCTTGAAAAAGGCGTCGTAATCATCGTCATTGCGCAGTACGCATATGCCGCCTTGAGCGAGATATGAATCGCTGCTCTCAGCGTCCGATTTTGTTATTACGGTAATCTGTTTCTCTTTCGGCAGGCTAAGAGCCGCATACAGCCCCGCAACGCCGCATCCTACTATCAGTACATCTGTTTTCATTTTATTTCATCTTTCTTCTATTCGATTTGTCAGGGGTCAAGATCACGGGACTATGCCCTCCCCCCTGACATAGCGTTTGACCTTCGCAGAGTCGAGTTGCTATTTCGCCAACTCCAGCATTTTTTTGAGAGGCAGCATGGAAGCCTCTCTCAGCTCCTCATCTACTACGACTTTGTTTTTATCATTTTTAAGCACGTCGAGGACCTTTTCTAATGTGACCAATTTCATTCCGGGGCAGCGGAAGCTCTCGTCCGCAAGATAAAACGTCTTCTCCGGATTGCGCTTCTTCAGCTCATACATCACGCCGTCCTCTGTGCAGATTATGAACTCTTTGCAATCGCTCTCCGTCGCATAATTGATAATGCCCGATGTGCTGCCTATGTAATCCGCCAGTTCCAACGTTTCAGGCACGCATTCGGGATGTATCAGCACCTGCGCGTCAGGATGAGCTGCTTTTGCTCTTTTGAGCGATTCAGCCGTGAGAGCGGCATGAATAGGACAGCGTCCATCGTTAAATATAAAATTTTTCTCCGGAAGCTGCGAAGCTATATATTGTCCCAGATTCTCATCCGGGATAAAATATATGTTCTTATTCGGCAGGGCTTTGACTATCTTTAGTGCATTTGCAGATGTAACGCACACATCGGAATATTTTTTCAGCTCAGCCGTAGAGTTTATATAGCATACAACCGCAAGATCGTCATATTTGCTGCGCATGTCCAGAATTTTCTCTTTTGTAGCCATATGAGCCATGGGGCAGTCGGCCTCAGCATCCGGCATAAGAACTGTTTTCTCCGGATTGAGTATACCTGCGCTTTCTCCCATGAACGAAACGCCGCAGAGCACAAGCACATCTGCATCTGTCTTGGCAGCGGTCTTACTTAAATAGAAAGAATCTCCTATGTAGTCCGCAACCTCCTGCACTTCATCCGGAACGTAATAATGCGCCAGTATTATAGCGTTTCTCTCTTTTTTCAAAGACTGAATCTCTTCTTTTACAGTCATGACAGTCCTCCTTGAGGTATTCTAGTTTTTATTATACACCATATGTTTACAGCTATCAAGACAGTAGTTGCATAATTGTAAAAAATAAAGTTTACACCTGTTCGACTTGTAAACATCATTCCGCCTTATAACTATTTTATAATTGCAATTTATAAATTTTTTGCAGCAATATCCCACACTTTTTAATCTATTTTTTTATTTATTTAACACACAAATATATAGCGCATACGCCATACAGTGTGTTATAATTTTAACGAGGTATACAATTTATGAGTTTTGTAGAATTCGACAGTGTAAGTAAAATCTACGGAACCGGAGCTACCGAAATCCGCGCGGCGGACGAAGTCAGCTTTTCTTTCGAAAAGGGCGAATTTGTCGTTATTGTCGGGCAAAGCGGCGCGGGAAAAACTACGGTTCTAAGTATGCTCGGCGGCATGGACTCCTGCACAAGCGGGCGGATATTTGTAGACGGTTCTGAAATAAGCTCTTATTCAGCTAAACAGCTCGCAGAATATAGGCGCTATGACGTAGGATTTGTGTTTCAGTTTTATAACCTTGTGCAAAATCTATCTGCGCTCGAAAATATCGAGCTTGCTTCTCAAATTTGCAGAAATCCGCTCAGCGCCGCAGATACCTTGGCAGACGTAGGTCTGGCCGACCGCGGAGGCAACTTTCCTTCTCAGCTATCCGGCGGAGAACAGCAGCGCGTCGCCATAGCCAGAGCTTTGGCCAAAAACCCAAAGCTGCTGCTTTGCGACGAGCCGACCGGTGCGCTGGACGATAAAACCGGGCAGGCAATACTCAAGCTTCTCTGGGATACGTGCCGCCTAAAGGGCATGACAGTCGTCGTTATTACTCACAACTCCGCCATTACAGCTATGGCAGACAGAGTAATCAGACTCGCCAGCGGTAAAGTAGCCGAGATAACATTAAACGCCAATCCGCTGAGCGCAGAAGAGATAACATGGTGAGGCTCCTCGGGAGGACAGCAAAATGCGTAGGAAACGAATAAACGTATTCATACGTCACACCGTGAGAACGATTTTCCATCCCTTCTCACGGTTTATTGCTTTGCTTGCCATCGTAGCGATAGGCTGCGGATGTCTCGCGGGATTGCTGGCGGCGGCTCCCGATATGCGTTCGTCAATAGATACGTATTACGACGAACGCAACTTTATGGACATAACTATGCTCTCTACACTCGGGTTCAGCGAAGCGGATATATCCGCTATATCCGAGCTTGACTGCATAGAGCAAGTCCGCGGCGGCTACCGTGAGGATGTCATGCTCAGCCATAACGGGAATCTCGCAGCTACACGTATCACCAGTCTTGGCGACGGAAGCATCAACGAATGCCGTCCGGAATCCGGCAGAATGCCGGAAAACAGCGGCGAATGCGTTGTTGTGCTCGAGGAAGCATGGGCTTCTACCATGCAAATGGGCGACACGCTTGTTTTTAATGAAGAAAACGAACATTTTTATCCTCACGAGTTTAAAGTCGTGGGGTTTATAAGCGCTCCCGAGTATATTTCTGTAGAAAAGGAAACTACGAATATAGGCAGCGGCAGTATAGAGCTTATGATCTTCGTTCAGGACAGTGATTTTAATTCAGAAGCCTACACGATAGCCTACGCCACAATCTCCGGCGCAAAGCCGCTCAACGCATTTACGGACGAATACACCGACTTAATAGACAATGCAGAAAATGATTTGGAGGAGCTTTCGACAACTCAAAAGCCGGCTCGCCTGGAAGAGATACGCAGCGACGCTCAAAGTGAGCTGAACGATGCTAAAAAAGAATATAACGACGCAAAAGAAGAAGCCAACGCAGAACTCAGCGACGCAAAACAGAAGCTGGACGACGCAAAAGCTGAGCTGAAGGACGGCGAAAAACAACTCGACAGCGCCAGAAAAAAAATATCCGACGGAGAAGCCGAGCTGGCCAGCGCCAAAGAACAGTATAACAGTCAGATCTCCGCAGCAGAAAAGGAGATCTCTAACGGCGAAAAAGAAATAAACTCTGCACAGTCTGAAATAGACAGCAGCAGAAAACAATTGACTGATTCTCAAAAGGAACTCGACTCCGCAAAAGCCGAGCTTGAAAAACAGAAGTCCGCTTTAGCAGAATCAGGAAAGCAAATTGAAGAAGCTCAAATACAGTTTGACAAAAGCGCCGAGCAGCTCAGCGATACAAAAAAACAGCTGGACAGCGCTAAAGAAGCTCTGGATGAGCAGTACTCCCAGCTTGAAGAAGCAAAGCTTTCAATTGACAAAATGCAGTCGGAAATAGACTCTCTTCTCGAGCAAGGCATGTATGACGAAGCGGCCGAGCTTCAAACTCAGCTGGAAGCTTTGAACTCAACGTACAACGATAATAAGGAGCTGTACGACCAAGCCGCGGCGCAATATTCAGCTTCAGAAGACAAATATAATTTGGGCTTGGAGAAATATAATACAGAACTTGAGGCTTTTAACGAGAAAAAGAACCGGTACGAAGCAGGAGTTTCTGCACTTGAACAAGCCGAAAAGGAATTAGAAAGCTCTCAGGCTCAGCTCGACGCCGGTTTCGAGCAGCTGGAAATCGTTCAGAAAGAGTTGGATACGCAGCGCGAAGCTCTCTCCGCCGGCAAATCTGAATTGGAAAATCAAAAAAAGACAGGTTTGCAGCAGTTGGAAGAAGCAGCAGAAGAGCTCGCGGCGGGTCGCGAGAAAATCTTCCAATCACAAACAGAGCTGGAAAACGGCTGGGCTGAATACAACGACGGAGTAAAAGACTATAACGAAGGCCGCGCAGAGGCTGACTCCGAGCTTGCAGATGCACAGAAAAAAATTGACGACGCACAAAAAGAGATAGACGATCTGGAAGAACCCGAGTGGTATATACGCACACGCAATTCTAATATAGGTTACACAAGCCTGGACACAAACGCCGAAAACATGGCAGGAATAGCTAAAGTCTTTCCGGTTTTCTTCTTCCTCGTGGCGGCTTTGGTCGCGCTGACAAGCATGACTCGAATGGTGGATGAAGACCGAACTCTGATAGGCACTTTTAAGGCTCTCGGGTATTCGAACGCGGTCATAAAATCCAAATACATATCCTACGCCGCTTTGGCAACTTTAATAGGCAGCGTAACAGGTTCTATACTTGGATTTAAATTACTGCCTACGGTAATATGGAACGCATTCTCTTTGATGTACACCGTCACCTATTTTGAAGCTCCTGTCCGGATGGGTTATCTGATTGCAGTAACGGCAGTAGCGCTCGCGGTTGTGTTGCTGACTACGCTGTACGCTATAAACAGCGGACTCAAGGAAGTGCCCGCATCCCTGATGCGTCCAAAGGCGCCTAAGCCTAACAAGCGCATACTCCTCGAGAAAATGACCCTCATCTGGCGCAGACTGAAATTCTCACACAAGGTCACAGCCAGAAACATTTTCAGATACAAAAAGAGAATGTTCATGACGCTTTTCGGCATAATGGGATGCACAGCGCTATTGCTTATAGGCTTTGGACTCAAAAACTCCATCGACGGCATAGTTACAAAGCAGTACAACGACGTAATAGAATATAATTACACTGTCGTACTCGAGGACGCGGAGATAACTCCGGATATGGCTGAGCTTTTGAGCGACAAAAGCTGCTTCTCCATGAGCGCATCCGCAATGCAGAAGTCCGTAAACACTCTTGTCGGCGAGAAAGAAATACTCTCGTACACTATCGCCTTCCCCGAGGATTCTGACTTCGAAGGTCTTATAAATCTGCAGGAACGAAAATCCGGCAAAGAACTGACTATACAGCCGGGCAGCGTCATAATATCCGAAAAGCTGTCTATGCTGACAGGTGCAAAAGCGGGCGACAATATAACGGTGGAATTAGACGATAAAAAATACACCCTGCCCGTCAGCGGTGTCACAGAAAACTATGTATATCACTACATCTATATGGATTTTGAAACATACGAGCAGATTTACTCTGAACCTGCGGAAATCAACGTAGTATTCGCTAGAAGCGCGGAAGGCGCAGGCGACCTCAGCTCTAAGCTGCTGGAGACGGACGGAGTCAGCGCATTAAACAACACAGACACTCTGCAAGCTAACTTCTCGGCCTCTATGGATAAGCTGAATGCAGTCGTATATGTGCTCGTGCTGATGGCGGCGGGTCTGGCGTTCATCGTTCTGTACAATTTGACCAACATCAACATAGAAGAACGAAAGCGAGAAATCGCTACTATCAAAATGCTCGGATTCTTCGACGGAGAAGTTGGCATGTATATCTTCCGCGAGATAATAATTCTCAGCTTTTTAGGCGCACTGATAGGTCTCGTGTTTGGACGCGGACTTTTTGAATTTGTAATCAGCACGGCAGAGATAGAGATTACTATGTTCTCCAGAGATATTCTTCCCATGAGCTACGTCTACTCCGCCGCTCTGACAATGGTATTTACAATCATAGTGTGTTTCGTCATGTTCTTCAGACTCAAAAAAATAAGCATGGTCGAGTCACTCGGAAGCGGAGAATGAATCTCATATTCATTCTGAGCGAGAAACGGCGCCCAGCTTTGTATAATTCGATATGAGCAGAATACTCTTAATTTGTCACGCAGCGCTATTATTTACTATTGCAGCAAACCAAGACAGCAGTAAAAAATACTAAACGCACGTATCCCGCGAAAGCATTGCTCGCTTCGCGGGATATTTTCGTTTTGTTTTAGGTCAACGAAAAAGCGCGACGGATGACGCGCCGCACTTTTCAAGAGGAAATCATTTATTTTTGTCTGTACGAGGATGGCATCCGCTGCACGAAGCGCAGGAACCGCCACATCCTCCCGTTTTGGCATCCGGACAAGAGCAGCTCCCGTTTTTAACCAAATATCGGATAACCAATACGACGGCGAGCAGCACCGCCAAACACACGAGTATTGTAGGCAGGTTCATAACAGCACCTCCTTCTGACATCTGTTAAGAAAAAACATGGCCTGTAGTTAGCACTATCTAACCACGGTTATAGAATACACCTTTTTCTCCCATTTGTCAATAGGGGATTTGCAGTTTAATAAAAATTTATTTTATTATTCCTAATTCGCGCATCATAACAGGCAAGGCAATCTCAAAATCCACGCCATATTTCGGATCTGTTGCTTTTGCATGAGTTATTTTAATCGCTTCACATGTAGTAACAGCCGCCGCATGAGCTGCTTCTGTCAGATTCATACCTCTGACTATAGCAGCCGAAAGGACACTGGCAAATACATCTCCCGTACCGTGATATGTTCCCTCTACGTTTTCTGTCAGAGCAAATTCGACATTGCCTGAGTTTGCGTCGTAACATGCCGCACCCAGCTCCCTGTCGTCCAGATACACACCCGTGAGCACTATTTTTTTCACGCCCAGCTTTTCATGAAGCTTCAGCAGGCATTCTTCAATCTGCGCTTTCGTATACGGACCTTCTGTGTATTTTTCCTTCAAAAGAAGGGCTGCTTCCGTCATATTTGGAGAAATCACATCTGCCTTGGAAGAGAACTCCGTCATGCCTTCTACAAAATCATCGTCAAAAATAGTGTAAAGCTGTCCGTTATCCCCCATCACAGGATCAATTATACGCATTGCCTCCGGATGAGCGTCCATCAGCTCCGCAGTTATTTCCATCTGCTCTCTCGAACACAGAAATCCCGTATATATCGCATCGAACTCCTCGCCCAGCTCGCGCCAATGAGCATCTATTTTCGGCATTTCGCTCGTCAGGTCGTGCAGTGTAAAATTTTTGAAACCGCCGGTATGTGTAGAAAGCACCGCCGTGGGCAAAACTGACGTTTCAATCCCCGCCGCAGAAATTATAGGCAGCGCCACCGTGAGAGAGCATCTCCCGACACAGGATATATCGTGTATAGCTAAAACACGTTTGATTCTTTGCATAGATCTCCTCCTGTTTACATTTCTTATTATTGTATCATCATTTTACAGTCAAAAACATAACCACATAATAAAAATATCATAACACCAGAACAAAAAGAGAGACGATACAATCGCCTCTCCTGTTTATCGTCTGTTTTCTTTTGCGCTTTTACAGCTTTTCTACGCCCATTTTCGCCTTTTTGCCGTTAATATCCCAATCCTTGGAATATCCTGCTGCCGCTTCAAAAGAAATCCTGTCTGCCAGAACTTCGCGTGCAATCTGCGCGCCATAAGGCTCGAGAGCGGACTTCAGCTCAGGCTCGGCGTCTATCGTAAGGCTGATATGATCTGTAACCTCAAATCCCGCTTCCTTACGCATTGTCTGAATCTTGGAAACGGCCTCGCGGACATAGCCCTCGACTATCAGCTCGGGTGTAAGCTCTGTATCTATAATTACAGCCAGCTCGCCGTCACTCTCTACGGCATAGCCTTCTTTCTGGACAGGCTCTATGAGCATGTCAGATTCCGCAAGCTCTATAGCCGTACCGTCAAGCTCAAACGTGTAAAGACCGCCGTCCTTTACAGCCTCGACCATCTTCATGCCGTCGCCTTCTGCCAAATGCTTTTTAATCTTGCCGAGAAGCTTTCCGTATTTCGGACCGAGCGTGCGCATCTGAGGCTTTACATTGTACGTGATGTATTCGCTCGCAGCCGCACCCAGCTTGACTTCCTTGACGTTCAACTCGCCTTTTACGATATCTGCATAGCTGTCAGGCAGCTCATTCAGCCCGCCGACATAAAGGCAGCCGATAGGCTGACGGTTCTTTATGGCTGCTGCATTTCTGCATGCGCGGCCGAGAACGACAATGCGCAGGACATAATCCATATCCGCTTCCATCTCTTCGTCTATTCTGCTTTCGTCCGCGACGGGATAGCTCGTAAGATGTATGCTCACGGGAGCGTTCTTATCTACGCTGCGAACTATATTCTGATAAATGCTCTCAGCAATAAACGGAGTGAAAGGAGCAATCGTGCGCGCGAATGTCTCAAGGACTGTATACAGCGTCATATAAGCATCTATTTTGTCCTGCTCCATACCGCCGCCCCAGTAGCGCTCGCGTCCGCGGCGAATGTACCAGTTAGACAGCTCATCTACAAATCTGCTCAGCTCGCGCGTAGCCTCTGTGATGAGGTATCTGTCCAGATAAGAACGAACTGATTTGACTGTGGAATTGAGCCTGGAGAGAATCCATCTGTCCATAACAGGCAGACCTTCTCTGCGCAATTCATACTTTGTCGGGTCAAACTGATCTATCTCGGCATACAGCACATAGAACGCATATGTGTTCCAGAGAGTCCCCATAAACTTGCGCTGATATTCGCTGACCGCCTCATCGCTGAAACGGTTAGGCAGCCACGGCGAAGAGTTGGAATAGAAATACCAACGCACTGCATCCGCGCCCTGCTTATTTAATACGCTCCATGGATCAACTACATTGCCGATATGCTTACTCATCTTCTTGCCATGCTTATCCTGAACATGGCCGAGAACTATGCAGTTCTCAAAGGGAGCCTTGTCAAATATGAGCGTACTTATCGCAATGAGCGTATAGAACCATCCGCGAGTCTGGTCCACCGCCTCGCTAATAAAATTAGCCGGGTATCTGCGCTCAAATATATCTTTGTTCTCGAAGGGATAATGCCACTGAGCGAAAGGCATTGAGCCGCTGTCGTACCAGCAGTCTATAACCTCGGGGACGCGCGTCATCATCTTGCCGCATTCCGGGCATTTTATTTTTATCGCGTCGATATACGGCTTGTGCAGCTCGATATCGTCCGGCACGTTCTCTCCCAGCTCCTTCAGCTCAGCTATGGAGCCTATGACGTGTACATGACCGTCCTCGCAGGTCCAAACCGGCAGCGGAGTTCCCCAATATCTCTCTCTGGATACGCCCCAGTCTACAACATTGTCAAGGAAGTTGCCCATGCGGCCGTCCTTAATATTGTCCGGCAGCCAGTTAATCTTGCTGTTGTTCTTGAGTAGGTTTTCTCTGAGGGCGCTCATTTTTATAAACCACGAGCTTCTAGCATAGTAAATAAGAGGAGTGTTGCAGCGCCAGCAATGCGGATAATTGTGCTCGAACTTCAGCGTCGCAAACAGCTTGCCCATCTTTTCCAGCTCTTCAAGAATCGGCTTGTCCGCGTCTTTTACAAACATTCCGTCCCACGGAGTCCCTCCGCACATCTCGCCCTTGGCATCTACCATCTGAACGAAAGGCAGGTCATACTTTTTACCTACGCGGTTATCGTCCTCACCGAACGCGGGCGCCGTGTGAACTATTCCCGTGCCGTCGGAAAGCGTTACATAATCGTCCGCAACTACAAAATGACCTTTTTTACCATTGCAGGCTTCCTTAGTAAATTCAAACAGAGGCTCATATTCTCTGCCGACCAGAGACTCGCCCTGCATCTCATCAATAATCTCCGCATCTTCACCCAGCACATTCTCCACCAGAGCCTTAGCCATGATGTAGATTTTGCCGTCTTTTTTAGCGTGTACGTATGTTTCATTCGCGTTTACGCAAAGACCGACATTGCTGGGCAATGTCCAGGGAGTTGTCGTCCATGCGAGATAAGACGCATCCTCGTCCTTACACTTGAATATCGCTATAGCAGATACTTCTTTTACATCTTTGTAACCCTGAGCTACCTCATGGGAAGAAAGCGCCGTGCCGCAGCGAGGGCAATAAGGCACGATTTTATGGCCTTTATACAGCAGGCCTTTCTCATGTATTTTCTTGAGAGACCACCATTCGGACTCTATATAGTTGTTGTCGTATGTAATATACGGATCTTCCATATCAGCCCAATAGCCGACACGCTCGCTCATATCCTCCCATTCGCCCTTGTACTTCCAGACGGATTCTTTGCACTTCTGAATAAAAGGCGCGACGCCGTATTCTTCTATCTGCTCTTTGCCGTCCAGTCCAAGCTGCTTTTCCACTTCCAGCTCAACAGGCAGGCCGTGAGTATCCCAGCCCGCTTTACGCAGTACATTGTAACCGTCCATGGATTTATATCTCGGAAAGAGGTCTTTTATGCAGCGCGTAAGTATGTGTCCGATATGAGGCTTTCCGTTCGCTGTCGGCGGTCCGTCATAGAACGTAAACTCCGGCTTGCCTTCGCCCGCCTTCTGCGCCTGTTTAAAAACCTCCTCGCTTTTCCAGAGTTCGAGAACTTCCTTTTCTCTATCCAAAAAATTAAGATCTGTAGATACTTTCTTATACATTCATTGTCTCCTGGTTTTATAGATCTTTAGCCTAAAATGTTTTAAATCAGAAACGCGGTTCTCGTCGTTTAGGACGAAAAACCGCGGTACCACCTAAATTCCCGACAAATCGGGCTCTCTGAAAACCGAATAACGCCGGTCAGACGCAGCGCAAATTACATAAAGAGTGATAATCGCACGTTCTCCCCCGCCGGATTTTCAGCTCCCTCCGGCTCTCTGTCGGTTTCTGATACATGCGGCCGCGTCTCTTTCTGCGCCGTTTGAATATTAATACGTACGGCTCATGCCGTTACATGCTATTATAGTGCAAAAAAACGAGAATGTAAACCCTTTTTTTAATCACAGCGTCTCTAAATACGCGCCTTTTCTGTCGAAATTCATAACCTTAGGTTTCCAGCCTCCCGGAATGCCTTTCAGATTTTGAGCGAGCTTAGATTCCAACTCGGGATCTGAATTGCTGAAAAACGCCAGCATAGTCGGACCGGCGCCGGAGATGCAGCTGCCGTACGCACCCGCCGCTTTCGCCGCTTCGCGCACTTCGTCATATCCTTTTATCAGTGTTTTTCTGTATGGCTGATGCAGTCTATCTGCCAGAGCCGCATCAATCAGAGAATAATCTCCCGAATAAAGCGCCGACACCAAAAGGCCGCAGCGCGCCGTATTCGAGATTGCATCCGCCATACTCACGTTTTTCGGAAGCACCTCTCTTGCTTTTTTAGTAGAGAGCGTGAAATCCGGGACGATAGCCGCCACGCATATATCGTCTTTCACCGGAATGGGATGAGATACCAGCCTGTCCCCTTCCATAACGCTGATGCAAACTCCGCCGTAAATCGCCGGCGCTACGTTGTCCGGATGACCTTCTATCTCAGTAGCTATCATTAAAAGCTCCTGCTTGCTCAGCTTTTCTTCGAGAAGAGCCGTCGCTATCAACAGACCTGCGATTATGCACGCAGAGCTTGAGCCCAATCCTCTCGTATGCGGTATATGATCTATCTGCTTCATGTGCAGACCGGGCAGCTCTTTCCCTATGTGCTTGGCACATGCTGCGGCGGATCTGTAAATAAGGTTGCTTTTATCCTTCGGAACATTAAACGTCTTGTTTTCTGCTTCTATAATCAATCCCGAATCTATCGCTTCAAATTCCACGGCATTATGCAGCTCGACCGCAAGCCCGGTGCTGTCAAAGCCTACGCCTATGTTCGCGCAGGTAGCGGGAACGACTGCTCTATATTTCACTTGCTTTACCTCTCTCGTGTAATTTTTCATACTCATCGGGCAGCGTTTTTCGCCTGCCCCAGCATTCACATTCTGTATTATCTCATAAAAGTAAAGCTTTTTCAATTCTTTGAATTTCATTTGCAGTTATTTTTGGCGCATTACGCCTAAATAATGCTGCAGGTAAGATATTGCTGCTTTTATCACAGTTTTTTTGAAAAAAAGGTTTATTTTTTCTCTCTATTCTGTTATCATATTAAATGGACGTGAAAACTACATATACTTTTGCCGCACTTCGTTTTTCTCGAAGCGCATAATTACTCCATAACCATACGCTTCTAATATGAGTTGTATTCTCTGGTAATAAATGTAATTTCGCAAATATTTACGGGAAAAAAGAAAGTTAGGCTAAACTATCAATTGCGTCTATCTTTAAAAATATTGTATATAGGCAGCGCTGCGCTGCTCTGATACAGGACAAATCTAGGAGGATCGAAATGAAGGTTTACGATGCAGCTCACATTAAGAATATCGCTGTGGTTGGTCATGGCGGCGACGGCAAGACTACGCTGGTAGAGTCTATGCTCTTCAGCGCTGGCGTAACCGAGCGCCGCGGCAGAGTAGAAGACGGAAACACCGTCACAGACTACGACCCTGAAGAAGCTAAGAGACATATCTCTCTTATGACCGCTCTTGCACCGTTGGAATGGCAAGGCAACAAGCTCAACTTGATAGATGCTCCCGGATTTTTTGATTTCGTCGGCGAAACTACTCAGGCTTACTATCTGGCAGACTGCGCTCTCATACTTGCGAACGCTGTTTCCGGAGTGGGCGTAGGCGCGGAAAAAGCTTATAAATACTGCAAGAAGCACGGCAAGCCCATGGCTTTTGTCGTAAATCAGATGGATAAAGAGCATACGGACTTTATGAAAGTTCTCGATCAGCTCAAGAAAGAATTCGGCCAGAGTATAACCGCCGCTATGCTCCCCATAGTCGAAGGCGATGTCTACAAAGGCTATGCAGATGTAATAACGGGCAAAGCATATGAGTTCGGCGCTAAAGGCACGAGTGAAATCCCTGTCCCGGATGCACTGGCAGACACTCTGGAAGAAGCGCGCGAAGCTCTGATAGAAAACGCAGCTTCTAACGATGAAGAACTTATGGAAAAATTCTTCGGAGGAGAAGATCTCTCGAAAGATGACATTCTCAAAGGACTTTCTCTCGGCATAGCTCAAGCCGACGTTGTTCCTGTTTTCGCTACATCCGCGACTCAAGGTCTCGGCATAGAAGCTCTCCTCGATGCCCTCGCAGCTTATATGCCCGCAGCGGCAGATATTCCCGCAGTTCACGCTTCCAACGAAGCCGGTGATGATCTCGAAATAGAACGCGACCCCGCAGGCGCTTTCGCAGCTCAGGTCATGAAAACAATCGCCGATCCTTTCGTCGGTAAAATCAACATTATTAAAGTTCTGCGCGGCGAGCTTAAGCCTGATACGCAGCTCTTCAACGTCACCGCAGGCAAGGCGGAGAAATTCAGCAATATCTCCATAATGCGCGGCAAAAAGATAGAAAATGTAGATAAGCTCTGCACAGGCGATATCGGCGCTCTGGCTAAGCTTCAGTTCACAAAGACGGGCGACTCGCTCTGCGCCGCTAACGCAAAAGTTATCTTCGATGAAATAGAATTCGGAGAACCTTGCATTTCGCTGGCTGTTACAGCTAAAAAGCAGGGCGACGAAGAGAAAGTGTTCGCCGGTCTGCACAGACTCGAAGAAGAAGATCCGACCTTCCGCGTCGGCAAAAACACAGAGACAGGCGACACTCTCCTCATGGGTATGGGTGAGATGCACATAGAAGTAATATGCCAAAAGCTCAAAAATAAATTTGGCGTAGAAGCCGCTCTCAGCGATCCTAAAGTCGCATACCGTGAGACAATACGCAAAATGGCAGAAGCAGAAGGCAAGCACAAGAAGCAATCCGGCGGCGCAGGCCAGTTCGGCGTTGTTCAGATACGATTCGAGCCTTCTGACAGCGGCGATTTTGAATTCGTAAACGCTATCGTAGGCGGCGTAGTTCCAAAGGAGTACATACCCGCGGTAGAAAAAGGTCTGAAAGAGAGCATGGTTCACGGCGTACTCGCAGGCTATCCCATGGTCGGCATTAAGGCAACTCTTTACGACGGCAAATATCACCCCGTAGACAGCAAGGAAGTCGCCTTCAAATCAGCGGCTCGCTTGGCCTATAAAGCAGCCTGCGCTAAGGCTAACCCTGTTCTGCTCGAGCCCATCGGTAAAGCAGAGGTAATTATACCCGACCAGTACATGGGCGATATTATCGGCGACATGAACCGCCGCCGCGGCCGCATACTCGGCATGAACCCCTGCGAAGACGGTCAGCAGGTAGTCGCTGAAGTTCCCATGAGCGAGATGGTAAAATACGCCACAGACCTGCGCTCTATGACGCAAGGCCGCGGCACATTCAGCATTGCTTTCGAACGCTATGACGAAATGCCTTCTCAGATGGCACAAAAAGTTATAGAAAAGGCAAAGCTCGACGACGAAGAAGAATAAAATACATATCAATAAACCCGGGCAGGCGAACAACACGCCTGCCCTTTTGCTTTATATACGTCATGTATGCCTCAGCTAAGGCACGGGAATAATACCCGTATGCAAATACTTTGGAAACGCAGCGGCCGCATCCCACATTTGGAACGCGAAGAGGCCGCGCTTATAAAGCAAAAAGAAAAGAACCCGGACTGCGCCGCGGCAAGACAGTTCCACATAATAGAATCAGCATTGCGCGAGCTGGATATAGCCTACTACACAGCGCGCCTGCGCCCCGCCCCGAAGATAGGAAAAGAACTGCGCATAATCGCACTCGGAAAGCAATATCTTGCATCAGAAAAGCCACTCTCGTATGACGGACTCTGCTCTTTTCTCTCGGAAAAATCTCTGACCGTCTCAGAATTGCTTTACTTCCCTATCTATCTTAAAGCTGCGGCGATATCTCTGCTTGCGGATTCCGATATCTCCGCCGATCGGCTCCTCGCCGCACTTCGCCGTTTTCCTTCATCAGACGGCAAAAAGCTGCTGCTTACACAGTCTGAGCTTTGCCGTATATTGATGAATGATAAAAACTTTGCATCCAGCGATGACGATACCCGAATAGAATGTCTAAAAGGCGCAGCCGCTTACGCTCTCAGAAAAGGTCTTTCCGAATCGGAAGCCGGAAAAATTCTGGTTTCTGATAAGTCGCTTTTTAAATTGTTAAAAAAGAAACGCCCCGTCTGGCTCGGTATCATTGCCGTTTTAGCTATCGGCGCCGCCGCACTGGTCGCGCTCAATTTCATATTGTCTGATCCGCTGGCTGTTCTGTTCTCTATACCTCTTGCTCTAACTGCAGCTGAGGTCTTTGTATCTGATTTTGTATATTCGCACTTTTCACCTGCTTTTGTTCCCAAAAAAGCTTGCGCAGAAGGCTCGACAGCAGTGATTATACAGTTAGATGCAAATTATGACGCCGGGGAAGCAGCCGAGAGCATATTGCGCATAAGCATAGCATCGCCGGAGGCAAAGTGCATAGCCGCCGTTCTTCCACGCTCAAATGAACTTACTTCCAAGCTCTCAGCAATAGATCTTAAAGAACGCATAAATGAACTGCAAAAATTCGTCCTTTGCGACATTAAAATATTGTCATATGGTGAGAGATTAACCGGTTTTGATTTTGTAGTTACTCTTCCGTATGGATTTGAGCTCCAACCCGGATGCATTCGCAGCCTTATTACTGCGCTTTCACACCCCGCCTGCGACGCGGCGGCGGCCGTCCCGGATATAATTCAGCGTCCTAAGAAAACGACTCTTTTTTCACGCATATTTCAGCCAAGAGCGCATTTCGCAGGTTTAAACGAGGCTATTGAGAATCTTCTGGCTCGTCCTGTAAATTCCGAAGTTTATGCCGTGAATACAAACAAAAGCGGTGATACAGTTTTCGTTCGTTCCGCCAAATGTATATCTCCAAAGCCCAAAGACCCTTTGGAATACATAAGTCTCAGCGACAAATCTCCGGCGGCCAAGCTGCATAAGCTCATACCGTACAGTATGGCAATACTATTGTTATACTCGGCTTTTTGCACTTCACGCCCGTTTTTTGTCCTGCTCACTCCCATCGCCTACGCTATGCTGTTTCCTATTCTCAGCTTTAATCGTGAGCTTTGGGCTATGCTCGCGGGATACAAAAAAGGCGCCGCACTTCGAGATTTTTGGACAAAAGCCCGAGTCACATTGCTGCGCGGTATATTGGAATTTTCTCTTTTTCCAACGAAGCTTTTTAAACGAAAAAAACAGCAGCATGCCAAACACACAGCGGCAGGCTACTACAAAAGCTTTTATATGTGTGTGGTTTTGTCCGCAATACTTTTCACTTTCTCGTCTTACAGATTAGGCGGGCTATATTTCCTGCTGTCTATTTTCTTCGCGCTATCTCCTCTTGCAGCATATCACATGGAAAAAGAGCGTCCCGCGCCCTCTATGCCCGACGAAACCCAAACACGCATCATAAGACACAGCGCTGCTCTTTCTCTCAGCGGCGTACTCTCTCCCCCATCTGATACGGAAGGAGCTCTTTTCAGACTTTTGGCAGCTATATGCGCATTTAGAATGAGTTTTTTAGATCTGACAAGCACAATAACTATCATGGAGGATACCGTATCTTATTTAGAAAAAGCTCAAGGGAAAGACGGACTTTTTGCACAAAATAAAGTGTCAGATTCCGAGCTTAACGGATTCGCAGCCTGCGCTTTCATATCCGCTCGATGGGGCGCTGCGCAAATCGCAACCTGCCCTCAAGAGATGTACGATATATGGGAAGCTTTTTTAGATATGGCTGAAATTACTGATGATGAAAGTATTCTGACTGTATTCCACAAATACTATCGCGACATACGAGCAAAGGTCAAACAACAACAAGGCGTCGAAAAGGAATTTAATGATTTTATGTCAGAGCTTTCCGGCACTTGTACTTCTCAGGCCGCTATTTGCGCCGCCGCTCACGGCTTCGCAGAAAGAAAAAATATATCGGCTCAGAGAGTATCAGGTCTTATAGACAGAATAGACTTAATGCTGCGCAATATGAAGCTCTCAACGCTGGGCGAATCTGTAATGCTTGGCTCTCGAGGATGGCTTGCGGTCTTTGCCGCAATAATAAAAGGAGAACTTCCCCCGGCAGTTTGGAACGACGTGCAGCGCGCCCTCACTATAAGAGGCCTCGACCGCGTCCTTATAAGCGAACGCGCTCACCCTGCGGATTATTTTCTTGCACATATCTTTATTCCATATTATCAGGATACGCTCCTGACAGAAAGCGCCTCAGCCGCAGCGCGCGCTATACGTACAAACCACGCAAACGACATAAGCTACATGGATGCCGCAAATGAATTTTCCGAATATGCAGCGCTGGCGTCAGAAATAGACCCTGAGCTTGCAATTCAAGTCATGCAAAACACACCCGCGGACAACAAGTCAGCCTGCATCTTTATGATATCCGCATGCAACGCGCTTGCCAAAAACAAAACTCACGACGACTTCATGAGCGATCCCGCCGCCGCGGTATTTTCAGAGTTAGTCCGCGAACGAGCGCCGGAGATGGGAGTTGTTATTTCAACCGGAAAATAAACAGAGAGTCAGAGCTAAAAAATCTGACTCTCAATAGGTCACTGTCTTTTTTGGAAAAGCCCTCTCAGTTTTTTAGCCGCGCGATCCCGCCTCTCGGCTGTCTTTTTTTCGTCGCGTACTATGCACAGAACATCTCCCTCCTGCGAACCCTCCGGCAAAGCCGAAACAGGTATGGATATTACCTTTCCTTCTTCCACCTCGACAGAGGCGATTTCATCCTGAATCCTATCTATTATCCAATCCACAACACACCTCAGCCGTAACATATTGAGCATGGCTTGCGACCCATTTCTACCGCCTCTTCCAGCGTCACAGCAGATATGTTTTTGCTGCTGCGCAATCCGGAACAGCTCTCGCTTTTATGATACGCTTTCCCCGATTTGGTTATATATACAGTTTCTTCCGCGCTGCTGTTTGAAGCTTTAGATTCAGCGGTGTTTTTAGCCTTCGCCTGCGACCGAACTTCGTTTCCGCCCGCGCTTATAGTTACGCTCTTTCCATCGGAATCCGCCGTTATGTCTCCGCTGAGATCAGTACGAAACACCTGAATATTCCTGCTGCTGAGCTTCGACAGAGTCTCGGCGTGGGGATGACCATAGTCATTGTTTTCTCCGCAGGATATTACAGCATACGTAGGATTAACCGCATCGAGAAAATCTTCAGATGTAGACGTACTGCTGCCGTGATGCCCGACTTTCAAAACGTCACACTGAAGCGCATTTCCGTATTCATCTAAAATGTCCTGCTCGGCTGTCTCTTCCGCATCTCCTGTAAAGAGAAAGCCGGTATCTCCATATTTAAGCATAGCTACGGCAGAGGCGTCGTTCAAATCAGCATAATCAGCCGCCGGCCCGAGAAAGCAGCACTCGACGTACTCGCCCAACGATATGTTCACACCGCTCTTAGCTTCATACATAGGAATATCAGCCGCCTCTATCGCGTCGAGCAGCTTCTCAAATGTCTTAGTGTTTGCGGACGCATTAGGCATATATATCTCGCCTACATTGTATTCCTCCACAATATGCCGCATTCCTCCGATGTGGTCAGTATGCGGATGTGTTCCTATCAGTACGTCAATTTTGGTAATACCATGCTCTTGCAAAACGCTGTCCAGCTTATTAGATTCTGACGATTCTCCCGTATCTATAAGCATCGTCTTTCCATCCGGCGTTTCTATAAGCTCACTGTCACCCTGACCTATATCTATATAAGTCACTTTTAGCGAACCGCTGTCCGCAGCCGTTTTGTTATGCGTGTCAGAATTTTCAGCAGAACATCCCGCTGTCACGGCAAGCATTAATAATGCTACAAATGCAGCAAAGACTTTAGTTTTTTTCAATACCTTCAATTCAAGACTCCTTTCCAAACAAGCAGCGCAACCACAGCCATGTGTAAAACTATAAACAATGGAACTGTAATTGTAAATTTCTTATGCTTTGTCTTGTGTCTGAATAATTTCATGGAAATCAGCATTCCGAGCGCGCCGCCTGCCGCCGAGACGGTTAACAGCGCAGCTTCGCTTATGCGCCATTTATGTTCAACAGCCTTGCGTTTATCCGCTCCGCATAAAATAAACGCCGCAACATTTATTAATATTATATATCCAATCAGTATAATCATTTATTATCCTTATTATTTATGTTATTTATGCACATGGAGATGCTCCGCCACATAACTATAAATTGAAACAAAATAACGGAGGTTATGCTATGGCAGATGTATATATTTCGCCGTCAGTCCAGCATTTCAATGTTGGTTACGGAGATTACGGCACAGAGGAGCAGCGCATGAATCAGCTCGCAGATGCGCTTCAGTACGAGTTGGAGAGAAACGGAGTTACAACCGCGCGCAACAATCCTGACATGACTCTGGCGCAGGTCGTCGCAGATTCAAACAGAGTAAACCCCACGCTTCACGTCGCTCTGCACTCTAACGCTGCAAACGGTCAGGCTCGCGGAGCGGAAATATACACTCACAGATTCGGAGGACGAGGTGAAAGTCTGGCTCGCAATATGTACGATTACCTTGAGCAGATTACTCCCACCACCGGTCTCGGAGTAAAAGAAGGCTACAGCACCTTCGGCGGGCAAGGTATGTACGAGCTCAAAAACACAAGAGCGCCCGCCGCTCTGGTAGAAGTAGCATTCCACGACAATCCTCAGGATGCGCAATTTATAGAATCTAACATTTATGAAATAGCTCAAGCTCTGGCCAAAGGCATACTCAGAGAGCTGGGCAAAGAATATACACCCGAATCAGAGGAACGTCAGGCAGAATTGAGACAGCGTTTCAACAACAGACCGGCAGACGAGCAGAATTTATAGAGCCGAAGGGTGCTTACGCACCCTCTCTTTTTTATATAAGCATTATAGCACATGTGTAAGTGCTTTTTTCACTTTCTACGAGTCAAAAAACATTTCTTTCATCGTTTTTTAACACTTTTTTCATTTGCATTTATCTCTGATTAGATATATAATATATTTACTATGAGGGGGTGTAATGGCTTCGACAGGGATTGGTCAAGGTCAGATAAGCAGGCCGCAGTCCCCGAAACTGCGTTAAAAAATTGGGACTTAAAAATAAACGCTAAAACTAACAAAACAGCTGTAGCTCCGGCTATGGCACTTGCTGCTTAATTTAAAAGCAGCCTTCCGACCGGACTTTCCCCGTCTGGGTTCGGCTCGGGAGTCATTCAAGGCGGGCTACTGCATTGCTTAAGCTTTGCGGCAATGCGGAACATATGAAGCTACCTCGCGCGTTTCTTGTGCGCTTGCGGCGCGATGAGGAAAATACAGCGAACGCAATAAGCTTGTAGAAAGTCTGGCTGAGAGATTTTTGGACACGGGTTCGACTCCCGTCACCTCCACCAAGCACGTAAAAAACCGCTTTAAACAGCGGTTTTTTATATCCATCGTTGGATTCTGAATTTTTCACCTTAGCATGGCCTTGCAGTAGTAGCAGTAAACTCCGCACTTTTTGCCATCCTGCTGCACGACAAGTAAAGCAAACGTATTGACACAAAATTTAAAAACAAAAGTTTCTAATCTTGGCTATTTTAATTGCCGTATAAATCATTATATGATATAATGATTTTAAATCCTCGATCGGGGTGAACGATCCGACATTCTATCGGCAAAATTGCGGATCGTTCTTTTTATACTTGTTTAAAAAAGCATTTTAATATTTATATCGGTATGCCGTTACAATTGTTATTAATCAGTCCTAAAGGCACTAATCGCTCTTTCTTTAAAATAGAATAATGTTGTTAAACTCAAAATTTAAAATCAGCGCACCGCTCTGCACGGCGCGCTTTTGCATCATATCAGGGTATAATTCCCCGTTATTTCTCCTATTTTACTATCCTCATGCAGCTTGAGCGTTCCTGTGCAATGCAGCTTTTCAATCTCACATCGTGACCCTATCACTATATCCTCTCCTGCGACGCTTTTCGCCTTAACCCCTTTTATATCTATCTTTGTCGCTTCCAGAACCTCCAGCTCCGGTGCATTTTTTGCAAAAAACGGCTTTATTAGCGGAGACATGCTCATTTTAATACGCACGTCGTCCCCAACTATCTCTCGTGCAAATATACAGCCGTCTACTCTTATAACATCAGCAGAAACCGTACCGTGCGGAACATTAATCATACCGTCACAATCAATTCTATCCGCATTGACATTGTTAAGCACTGTAAAAGCGCCGTCTGAATCTATTATTTTTTGCACGCACTCCTCCTTCGATCTTAGCCATTCCGTCGCAGTCTATTTCAGCCGCAATTATATCGCCTGCCGCTTTCAGCTTCCCATCAATACTGAGAGCTTCTGCTTCAATACTCCCGCCTGCTTTCAAAGCCCCGTCCACTTTGAGAACGACGCATTTTAAATTCCCTTCACAGCTTCCGCTGCCGTCTATTTTTACATCGCCGTATTCGCCCGCCCCGATTTTTCCTATTCCTTCAATCTTTATGTCCTGCATAACTATACCTCCCTTTATTTTAAACTCTTGTTGCTATAAAACACATCGGGATACTTTTTTCTAAGCTCCTCCGCCACATCTCCAACATAAACCGACTTGATAACAGAAAGAGAGCTGCTCAAAATCGCTTTGCTTCTGCCTTGTGTATACGCGGCATGAACACATCCGAAGCTGTCCAAAAGCGCAGTTACTGTACAATCCTCTGTTTTCATTTGCCGTATTATTTCAATGCTGTTTCTGAGTATTTCCGCGGCCTGTCCTTCTTCCGAAACCTCACATACTGCCGCTGCAAAAAAACACTTATAGGCAAGACATGACCTTGAGCTAACTCCGGGAGAATATCCGCCGCTTCTCCGTACAGCTCTTCTATTTTTTCCATATCCTCTTGACTTATATTAGAATTAACGCCTGATAACATCTGCTTTATCTGAACTAAAGAATAATCATCTTTAAGCGATAATATTGCTCCGATACGTGCCAAAGCCTGTTCTCTCGGAAGAAACGTCTCCTGCCCTGTAAAAGACGCACGTTTAATAAACCACTCCTCCGGTATAAGTCCTTCACGCTTCCAGCGGTAAAGCTGTCCATAAGATATACCTGTGTTTTCTAACAACTCTCTTTTAGAGATTAAATTCATTTCATACCTGCCTCCTGGAATCTACAATACAGTCTTTTAAAACAATGTTTTGTTATATTTTATCATAACATTGTTTCGCGGTCAATACCCGTTAGCAACTTTTTCTTGATATATACCTTTCAATATGCTAAACTTAAATTACATTAATATATATTTTTTGGGGGTACCGAAATGCTGATAGTCACACGAGATGATATTCCCGGCAGAGAATTTGAAGTCCTTGGCTTAGCCATGGGCAGCACAGTCCAATCAAAACACATAGGGAAAGATATCGGCGCGAGTTTTAAAGGCATCGTTGGCGGCGAGCTTAAATCTTATACAGAGATGCTCGACGACGCGCGAAAACAATCCTTACAGCGTATGGTCGAAAACGCCGCAGCCATGGGAGCAGATGCTATAGTAGCGCTGCGTTTCGCTTCTTCGACTATAGTTCAGGGCGCTGCCGAAATTTTAGCATACGGTACCGCAGTCAAATTCAAATAGCACATTTATCAGCAAGCCATTCTATTTGAATTAATCCTTATATACAGATAATTCACAAAATAATTAAAAGCCGCTTTATATGCGGCTGTACTTTTTTCCATTTTTACGCTATAATATATTTAACAAGTATTCTTTCACTTTTCTACCGGAAAGAATAGCACCGCAGCCGGCGTGCCAAAATACACCGCACGTCTTTTTTGAGCGTAGACTTTGCATTATAATGAACAACACAACTAAAATTATTATATTATTTGCATGTGTCTTTATAATAATCGGAGTTTTCTTTTATTATCAGTCCACACTGACACTGCAAAAATCTGACAGCATACAAGTTTCAGCAGAATCAACATCCGTACCCAAGAGCGATTCCGCCTCTTTTTCATTTGATTCCGACAACTCAGCTTCCGACTCGGCAATCGTCTACGTATCAAAAACGGGCAGTAAATATCACACAGTCCCGGACTGCGGACAAATGAATCCGGACAACGCAAAAAGTATGACTGTAGCTCAGGCAGAGGACGCAGGATTGACTCCGTGCTCACGCTGCTTCTCACAGTCTTAAAAAACAACAACGCGCATTTTGCGCCTCAAAACTAAGCATACAGGGAGAAATCACATGAGCAGACCATTAACAGGAGCGTGCATAATAGGTCAATCAGGAGGCCCGACTTCGGTTATCAACGCCAGCGCATACGGCGTAATAAACACCGCCCTCGCCAGTCCATATATAACCAGAGTCCTCGGAGCATCGCACGGTATCACCGGCGTTCTGGACGATAAGCTATTCGATATGGGCAAGGAGGACGACGCTGAGCTTGCGCTTATGCTCGGCACGCCTTCAAGCGTACTTGGCTCCTGCCGATTTAAGCTGGCAGAGTATGAAGATGATCCCGCCACATACGAACGCATACTCGAAATATTTAAAAAATACGACGTCAGATATTTCTTTTACAACGGCGGGAATGACTCCATGGACACTTGCAACAAAGTCAGCAAATTCATGGATAAGGTCGGATATGAATGCAGAATCATCGGCGTTCCAAAAACCATAGACAACGACCTGGCGCTTACAGATCATTGCCCCGGATACGGTTCTGCAGCTAAGTACATAGCAACGACTATGATGGAGCTTTATCTCGATGCACACGTATACAACAGAGGTATGATATGCGTCGTAGAAGTTATGGGACGCAACGCAGGCTGGCTTACGGCAGCTACCGCTTTGGCAAAGCATTTTGGCCATGGACCGGATCTCATATATCTCCCCGAACACGAATTTGAGCTGAGCAAGTTTATGCAGACCGTAGGAGAGATATATAAACGGCAGAACAACTGCCTTATAGCGATGTCCGAAGGCATACATGACAAAGAGGGCAATCTGATAGCAGACTACGGCAAACGCGAATCGCAAACGGATGCATTCGGTCACAGACAGCTCGGCGGACTTGCCGTTACCATGGCGGGCTACCTCTCTGCACACATGGACGCTAAAATACGCGGAATCGAGCTTTCGCTCCTTCAGCGGTGTGCATCGCACTGCGCATCTCAAACAGACGTAGACGAAGCTTACATCGCAGGGCGCGACGCTGTAGAATATGCTGTCGCCGGAGCAACAGGCAAAATGGTCGGATTCGACTGCAAACGCTCAATAGACGGCTATAAATGTCATACAACGCTCGTAGACCTGGACGAAGTCGCCAATAAAGAGAAAAAGCTGCCCCTCGAATGGATACTTCCGGATGGTAGCGGCGTGACTCAGGATTTCATAGATTATGCACTGCCTCTCATACAGGGTGAATCCTTGCAGCAAAAAGAAAACGGGCTTCCCCGTTTCGCAAAACTGAATAAAGTATTTGCAAAATAAAAATTGATATTATATATAAAAGAACCGGCTTCTAATGAAATGAACCCCAAAAGTGTCTAACTTTTGGGGTTCATACTGCAAACGCCGGTTCTTTCTTGACTTTTATTCAAATACTTTATTCACAAACGAATCCATGGCTTCGTCGTCAATAACGCCCGAATGCTTATACAGCGGCTGACCGTTTTTAAACATCATAAGCGTCGGAATCATCTCTATCCTCAAAATCTCCGAAACTCCGGGGCATTCATCCACATTTACCTTGCAGAATTTGACCTTCCCGCTAAATCTCTCGGCCGCAGCTTCGAAAGTAGGCGCAAACGAGCGGCACGGACCGCACCATGCAGCCCAAAAATCCACAACTACAGGAATATCAGAGTGAAGAACCTCTTCATCGAATTTTTCTTCTGCTATTTTTACTACGCTCATCGTCTTCTTCCCTTTCTGTGTTGTCAATAGACACGAGCTTAAACGTCGGGTCTATCTCTCTTTTGAATTTAGGTTCGAGCAGACGGATAATGAGAAAAACCACACCCATCAGCACCAAACCGAAGATCATCGCAGCATAGTCAAGCAGCATATTGGGAAAAACCACATTCCCAAAGCTATATCCCAGCAAAATTCCTACTACGAAAAACACAAGCGGGAACACATAAACGATGACCGAACTTTTGAGAGATTTTTTGCCTGAGAATTCTACTATAACTTTATCTCCCATTGTTGCGCCGATGGTATTTTTCAGCGGAATTGTCATCTCGTCCGAACCTACCATCATGCCGCACGCGCAGCATTTTCCGCAGGCAGACGTGCGTTTGAACATCACGTCTACATCGCCGCCGTTTATCCCGACTACAGTGCCTCGCTCAACCATACGGATGCACCTCCTATGTCTTTATTATAAACACTATTCCGGTTTATTAATCTGCAAATGCAGCTCTTCCAGCTGTTTTTCATCGACCTCAGACGGCGCCTCAGACATAAGGCAGGATGCGTTCTGCACCTTAGGGAATGCAATTACATCGCGTATGCTGTTCTGGGAACAAAGCAGCATAGCCAATCTATCCAATCCATATGCCAGACCGCCGTGCGGAGGAGTACCGTATTTAAACGCTTCCATCATAAAGCCAAAGCGTTCCCAAGCCTGCTCTTTCGTAAAGCCGAGAGCCGCGAACATGCGTTCCTGCAAAGGCGCGCTGTGTATTCTGATGCTGCCGCCGCCTATCTCGTTGCCGTTCAGCACGATGTCGTACGCTTTCGCGCGTACCTTCTCGGGCGCAGTCTCCAGCAGATCAAGGTCTTCGTCCATGGGATGCGTGAAGGGATGGTGCATTGCAACATAGCGTCCTGCATCCTCATTGTACTCAAGCAGCGGGAACTCTACCACCCAGAGCAAATTCCATTTGCTTTGGTCTATCAATCCCAGCTCCGCACCCAGCTTCAGACGCAGAGCGCCGAGCGCGTCGAAGACTACCTTAGGTTTATCTGCTACAAAAAGAAGTGTTTCGCCTTCTTTCAGCTCTGTCTTAGCTATTATTCTGTCTATGTATTCCTGAGTCAGGAATTTTGCAATCGGGCTGTGCAAGCCTTCCGGCTTCATCGCCATCCAAGCCAGACCTTTAGCGCCGTATGTTTTTACAAATTCGCCCAGAGCATCGACCTCTTTGCGCGGGAACAGCTTAGGCGCTTTGACAGCGCGGACGTTGCCCCCATTTTCAATCGCTCCGGCAAATACCTTAAACTCCGCTCCTCTCAGCTCCTCCGTGAGATCTATCAGCTCCATACCGAAGCGGGTATCAGGCTTATCGCTGCCGTAACGCTCCATAGCCTCTTTATATGTTATGCGCGGCAGCGGCAGAGAAATCTGTACGCCCAGCGCCTCGCGGAATATCTTTTCCAACAGGCCTTCATTCAGCGCAATGACATCATCCACCTCTACAAAGGAGAGCTCCATGTCTATTTGAGTAAACTCAGGCTGTCTGTCTGCACGGAGGTCCTCATCGCGGAAGCAGCGCGCTATCTGATAGTATCTGTCAAAGCCGGACACCATTAGAAGCTGCTTGAATATCTGCGGAGACTGAGGCAAAGCATAGAAGCACCCGGGGTGGATTCTGCTGGGAACCAGATAATCCCTCGCACCCTCCGGCGTGCTCTTTTGCAGCATCGGAGTTTCAACTTCAAGAAATCCGTTATCGTGCAGATACTGACGCGCCGCCATAGCTATCTTGCTGCGCATGATAAAATTCTTCTGCAAATCAGGTCTGCGCAAATCCAGATAGCGATACTTCAAGCGCAGCTCCTCGCGCACGTCCGAATTTTCTTCTATCTCAAAGGGCGGCGTTGCAGCGGAGCTGAGTATTTTTAACTCACTGACCTCCACTTCAATTTCGCCTGTTTTCAAATCCCTGTTTATATTCTGCTCATCTCTTTTTGCAATCTTGCCCTTGACCGCGATGACAAATTCAGACCGCAGAGACTCTGCCTTCTCGAAGCTTGCAGCATCTCGATTTTCGTCAAAAACAACCTGTATAATACCGCTTCTGTCCCGAAGCCATACGAAAATCAGACCGCCGAGATTTCTTCTTCTCTGCACCCAGCCCATGAGCGTGACTTCTTGTCCCACATGCGCCGTATCAAAATCGGCACACATTCCGCTTCTCTTCCAACCGTTCAGTAATTCACTCATAATTACTCCTCGCCCGCGCCACTAAGCAGCGCTACAATTTCTGCTTCTGTAAGCTCTTTTTCTTCGCTTTTGCTCATATTTTTCAATCTAAAAACGCCCTTCTCCAGCTCGTTGTCTCCGACTGTCATTACATATTCGGCGCCCTGCTTATCGGCAAACTTAAACTGCGCTTTCAAGCTGCGCGCAGAGTGATCCATATCAGCGCTTATACCCATAGCGCGAAGCTTATGAATCAGAGCCAAAGCATATTTGCGCGCATCGTCACCCGCAGTGGCGATGAAAACATTGAGCGGCTCAGGCTTAGGTATTTCAAAACCGGCGCTGTCCATAACCATCAGCAGACGCTCCATGCCCATGCCGAAGCCTATCCCCGGCATAGCAGGCCCGCCCAGCTCATTAATCAGGCCGTCGTATCTTCCGCCTCCGCAAACAGTGCCCTGCGCGCCTATCTCGCCGGAAACCAGCTCGAATACAGTCTTTGTATAGTAGTCCAATCCACGAACAATAAAGGGATTTATCTTGTACGGCAGGTCTATAGCCTTGAGATATTCCTGAAGCTTTTCAAAATGCTCTTTGCAGTCGTCGCAGAGGCAATCTACCATATGCGGAGCGCCCGCCGCTATCTCCTTACAGCGTTCTTCTTTGCAATCGAGTACACGCAGGGGGTTTTTCTCCAATCTCTCATGGCAAGTATGGCAAAGCTCCTCCTTGCTGCTCTCCAGATACTCTATCAGCTTTTTATTATACGCAGGACGACAGTTAGGGCAGCCTATTGAGTTTATATTCAACTCAAGATTATGAACTCCCAATCTGTTAAGCACAGTCCACGCCAGAGCTATCACCTCCGCATCGGCGGAAGCGTCCTTTGCGCCGAAGCACTCTATGCCGAACTGATGATGCTCTCTGAGCCTGCCCGCCTGCGGCTTTTCATAGCGAAAGACCGAAAGCGCAAGATAATACATCTTGGTGGGCTGCGGGCCGCTCGCCAATCCGTGCTCGATGAAGCTGCGCGCCACGCCTGCCGTACCCTCAGGTCTGAGAGTTATCGAACGTCCGCCCTTGTCCTCGAAGGTATACATTTCCTTCTGTACTACGTCTGTCGTGTCGCCCACTCCGCGGAGAAAAAGCTCCGTACTTTCAAACATGGGGACGCGAATTTCTTTATAATTGTTCTCGCGGCATACTTCGCGTATTACACTTTCAATATAGTGCCATTTATAGCTTTCCTCAGGCAGCAGATCGCGCGTACCTTTTGGTGCTGTAATTTTCAAGTTTAATCCCTCCTAAAAAACAGTTGTCAACAGCCACTTGCCAGCAGATACATATAGATGCTGTGCAATTATTACTGACAACTGACTACCGTTTTCAATTATACGTTGCCCGGCATGAAAAGTCAACGCCGCTCACACAAACAAAGCTCTCTTGCGTTCTGCCATTTCGTCCGTCCTCGCCAGATAATGCGAAACATCTTTTACACATGCGGCACGACCTATCTTTTTCTCTGCCATTCTCACTCGTTTTGAGATGCTGCCCGCGCCGAAAGCCATTATGCTGGCCTGTTCTTCCATTATGTCTATATTGTACACGCATTCCTTCCCCGGTTTTGCATATCCCACATTCTCCATGCTTCCCGCCATGTATTTTTGACGATACATGTAGTACGGATCGTACCCCGCTCTCGAAAGAGAATCCGCGCTCATCGCGACTATTCTCTCCGCGGTATCTTTATCCGCAAATGCAGTCTCATTGTCCATTCCGAACTTGGACGCACGTTTTATCGCCAACGTATGAACAGTTATATTATCCGGAGCCAATGCAATAACATCCGACAAGGATTTCTCAAACTCTCGTTCGCCCTCCGTGGGCAGTCCGATTATGAGGTCTGTGTTTACGGCGTCGAAATTAAACTTTTCGGCCAGCTCAAACGCTGAGAAAAAGTCGTCGGCGCTGTGGCTCCTGCCTATCAGAGAGAGTGTGTGATTCGAAGTTGTCTGCGCATTCACGCTTATTCTGTTAACTCCTGCCGCTTTGAGAGCCGCCAGCTTTTCTTCCGTTATGGTGTCCGGACGTCCTGCCTCGACGGTAAATTCTTTTGCCCCGAGCCTTCCTGCGGCATGCGCCACTTTAGAAAGCAGCTCTGCGGAAAGAGACGTCGGCGTTCCTCCGCCTATATATACGCTGCGCACTCTGTAGCTTTCCATCACCGGTCTCAGCGCCTCCATCTCATGCAGCAGCGCCTCGACATATGCCTGCTCTCGCTGACCGTCGCCGCTCACGACAGCAGAGAGAAAAGAACAATACGCACAGCGTGAAGTGCAGAACGGTATTCCTATATACACGTCAATATCTCTGTCTGTCAGGCTGTCCAAAAACGGCTTTTGCCTTGCGCATATATCACGCAGAAGATCTGTTTTCTCCTCGCTTACATAAAACACATCCTTGAAGATTCTCTCCGTGTGTTCTGTTCCATAATCAGCGGTACACGAGCGCATCAGCTTTGTCGGCCGCACGCCCGTCAGCGCGCCCCACGGCAGCTTTTTATTAAAATGCTTTTCTAAGCACGCGTACAGCGCGCTTTTCGCACCCCATTTACGCCATTTTTTGAACTCCAGTTCATCTGCTTCCGGCGCTCTATATGAATCTGACGCAAACTCCGATATCTGCTCTCCGTCTATATAAGCTCGGCACTCGTTGCGCCACACTTTTCCTTTATCTATCAGCTCATGGACGACGAGCAAACCATCGCTCCCAATATCCTCACGATACTGCTCAATGTGCCTTATAGAAAGAAACAGGCGAATCTCATCGCATAGCTCGCCATAAAGATCCGCCGCGTTAGTCTTGATTACGCCCTGCATATTACTTGCCAAACCTATACAGGTAAGGATTCATGTTTTTCTCCATCTCCAAAGAGCTGGATTCCATATGACCCGGATGAAGCACATAATCGTCCTGGAGATTGCCGAGCTTTTCCAAAGACTCCTCCATATCCTTCATGCTGCCTCCGTCAAAATCCGTGCGTCCAATACTCATGCGGAAGAGCGTATCGCCTGAAAACAGGCAGTCGCCTATTATGTAGCATACGCTGCCTCTGGTATGACCGGGAGTATGCAGCACCTTAACTTTCATCCCGGCGATATTCAATTCCTCATCCCCATGCAGCAATACATCCGCAGGCTCTGCACGCACCGGAGCGCCTGAGTTCCCGTATATGCTGAGATTTTTAGTCCCGTCCGTCAGCATTTCGGCGTCCTCCTGATGTATATATACCAGTGCTTTCGTCGCCATGCGCAGACCGGCAAGATTGCCTATATGGTCAAAGTGACCGTGCGTCATGAGTATCGCCTTGAGAGTAAGCCCCTCCTCCTTGCAGAACTGCTCAACCTTATGTCCGTTATATGACGGATCAATGGCCAACGCCAGCTTGGTTTCTTCATCGAATACCACGTATGTATTCGCCATACCTTCGATTTTAACTACGTCCATATGTATCCTCCGTATATTGCTCTAAAACAGTTTTGTACTATCCAAAAGAATTGTAACAGGGCCGTCGTTTACGCTGGAAACCTGCATATTCGCTCCGAATTTTCCCGTGGCCACTTTAAGCCCGCTTCCGCGCAATCTCTCTACCGCCGCTTCATATATTATTTCTGCACGCTTAGGGTCGCCCGCCGCTATAAAGCTCGGACGTCGGCCTTTGCGTACATCGCCTAAAAGCGTAAACTGGGAGACTACCAGCAGTTCGCCGCCCACGTCTGTCACGCTCCTGTTCATCTTGTCATTTTCATCTTCAAAAATGCGCAGCGTCAGACATTTGTCTGTTATATACTTTATGTCTTTCTCTTCGTCGCCTTCTGCCGCGCCCAAAAGTATAAGCAATCCGCGAGAGATTTCCCCCACTATTTTGCCGTCTATTTCGACACTCGCCTCGTTTACTCTTGTGACTACCGCTCTCATATTATCACCTTTGCAGAATCAGTTGTTCACGCGATATGCTCTGTCTACGCCATGCACCTGCTCCAATCTGGACAGCACTTTCTTCAAATCCTCTGTGCTGGCTATGCGTATTTTAACATTCATAACATATCTGTTGTTTCGCATGGTATGAGCGTTTATGTTCGTCATGCCGTAACCCATGCTGAGAAGAAGCTGCGAAACCTCAATAAACAGGCCGTTTCTGTCAGCGCCTTCAATTTTAATCTCAACTTCAAATTTTATATCTCCGGAGGGCTTAGGTCTCCAAGCCACCTCTATGCGCTGTTCCGGCGGGAAATCCTTATCGTTAAGGTTGGAGCAGTCTACACGATGGACAGACACGCCTCTGCCTCGGGTGATAAATCCAACGATATCATCGCCCTGAGCCGGATTGCAGCATTTAGCCAAGCGCACCGCGAAATCTTCCATTCCGCGGACTATAATAGCGTCCTCAGGCTTGCTGTGGCCTCCTCTGCCGCTTCCCCGTTCTACAGTAAGCCGCTCCAGCTTGTTTTCTTCTCTATACTGATCTATCAGCCTTACGAGAACCTGCGACGTCGTAAGCCCGCCGTATCCTACCATAGCATATATATCATCGAGAGTCTGAGCTGTATATCTTTTGTATATAGGCTTCAGCCATTCCGGCTTTGTAAGCTCATACAGATCATATCCGCGCCTGCGCGCTTCGCGCTCGAGCATCTCTCTGCCCTTGCGTACATTTTCTTCTCTGCCTTCTTTTTTAAACCAGTTTCGTATCTTATTGCGCGCGGTGGCAGTCTTGACCATATTGAGCCAATCTCGGCTCGGGCCTTTGCTGCTTGCGCTGGTCATTATTTCTATTATATCCGCCGTTTGCAGTTCATAATTCAAAGGAACAAGCTTACCGTTAACCTTCGCTCCTACGCATTTATTTCCTACTTCAGTATGAACGCTGTACGCAAAATCCAGCGGAGTGCTGCCTTTTACCAGATCTTTTACGTCTCCCTTAGGCGAATAGACCAGTACGTTAGCGGAAAACAGGTCGACCTTCAGCGCTTCCATAAATTCGCGGCTGTCCTTCATGTCGTTTTGCCATTCCATCATCTCACGCAGCCACGTCAGTTTAGCATCAAAATCTGTGATTTTAGTGGTTCCGTCTTTATATTTCCAATGCGCTGCAATACCGTATTCCGCCGTTCTGTGCATATCGAACGTGCGAATCTGAACTTCAAACGGCTTGCCGTCCTCGCCGACCAGAGTCGTATGCAAAGACTGATACATATTGCGCTTAGGAACGGCGATATAATCCTTGAATCGCTGAGGCAACGGACGCCACATAGTGTGAACAGCGCCTAAAACAGCATAGCAGTCTTTATCCGTTTCCACGATGACACGAACCGCAAAAAGATCATACAGCTCGTCAAAGGTCTTGCCTTTGTTTTTCATTTTTTTGTAAATGCTGTATATATGCTTAGGTCTGCCCTCTATTTCGGCGTGCATCCCCATTTCGTCTATTTTAGCGCGGATTTGCGCTATTATATCCTCTATATATTTTTCACGCGAAGCTCTCGTCTGAGAGAGCATGGCGGCTACGTCGTGATAGACCTGAGGTTCGAGATACTTTAGACATAGATCTTCAAACTCCCATTTTATCTTGCTTATTCCCAATCTGTGAGCTAACGGAGCGTATATCTCCAGAGTTTCGCGTGCTTTTTCTTTTTGCTTAGCCTCGCTCTTATATTGCAGAGTGCGCATGTTGTGCAGTCTATCCGCCAGCTTTATTATTATAACTCGGATATCCGCAGCCATAGCGATAAACATTTTACGCATGTTCTCCGCCTGCGCTTCTTCTTTTGACTGAAATTCAAATTTTTTCAGCTTAGTGACGCCATCTACCATTTTGGCTATCTCAGGCGAAAATTCTTTTTCCACCTGTTCCAAAGTATAGTCAGTATCTTCCGGTACATCATGAAGCATAGCGGCACATATACTTGCGCTGTCCAAACTCAGCTCTGCAAGTATTCTGGAAACCTCATAGGGATGCGTTATGTATGGTTCGCCTGAATTTCGCAGCTGCCCTTCGTGGGCTTCTTCTGCGACTTCAAAGGACTTTTTTATAAGCGGTTCTTTTTTATACTGCGGATAATCCTTGACAAACTTATCATAATATTCACTCATGCACACACCCCCTGAATTGCTGAGCAGATATACAAAAGCGGCCCCCTTTTTATAAAGGACGCTTAAACCTCTGTCTAAGTCATTTTCCCAGACGCGCCATCTGTCTAAACGCTAAATATATTGAGCTTTGTTCAAAAGCAAAGTCCTGCGCGTCATATTTAATGTAAATTTTATCACCTTTTTTAATTTTTAGCAACCGAAGTTGAGAAATAATGTTGACTACGAGCCATGCTCTTTTGAGATCGGAGTCCGTATACTCATCTCCTACCGCAATTTGTGCAGTATCGCGAAGAAGTTCAGATATAGTTTCATATCCTGCTTTATGTTGGAGCGCCTCTCTCAAAGCTGAGATATACCTGCGCATAGTCTCTCTGTCTGCGAAATACCCCTTGGATTCACTCTCGTACTGCTTATACATATCCTTAGTCATGAGTATTTTAGCATTCGGGAACTTGCGCGCCAAGGCACACGCTCCTACCAAATATATGTTTTTATAGTTAAAAAGAGCCTGGGGATTTTTTGCATTAAAGCAAATTACATTTTCTGCCGTATCTGAAGGAACACCGTCTTTAGAAATGTTCGCGCCATCAGGTATAAGTTCCAGAATTTTTTCCGCGCCGATATACGAATTGCAGATTACGGCCGTGCCTATAGGCTCGGACAAATCGGCCTGCAGCTCCTTCAAAAAGCCCGGCTCGCCTTTATACACATTAAAATCCCTTGGATTTTCTCTTATATCCGCAAGACCTGTTATCTCTTGAATAAACGTCCTCATATATTGAGCTTGATTGTAATTCATAACATCTCCTTGTGTCGTGCTAATATCAGCAACTATCATTTGTACGTTCACCGCTCCGCGAAATGTATTGAGAGAAAGCTCTCCGAGTATGTTCGCCTCGTCCCCCTCTTCTGCCATTTCGTCAGCATAGAACTTCACTACATCCAATTCTTCCAAAGTAAACTTATAATGCTGATCCCGCATTATCCTGACATGCGGGATTCTCTGTTCTTTAATAAGGAAAACCGGCCTTGGATTCGCCTCGCCAAACGGTTCAAATTTATCTATGGTTCGCACAAGACTCGGCGAAGCATCCTTTGGATCTATTTCGTCATCATATGTTTTAACCTGCACAAAATCGCTCGCAGCGTAATGAGCGGAGGCATATTCGTTCACTCCGACGGTGAATTCCTGCAGCTTCTCACGCGGAAAAGTCAGCCCTGCGGCTTGTTCATGTCCTCCAAAGCGAGTATATATGTCGCTCATGCTGCACAAAATCTGATAAATGTCAACGCCGGGTATGCTCCTCGCCGATCCCGTTAAAAACTTCCCGTCTCCTGAATCAGACATGACTACGCACGGACGATTAAAAGTCTCCACAAGGGCAGAAGCCACTAAGCCTACGATGCCTAAGTCCCATCCGTCATGCGACACAACTATGACCCATGTTTTTGAAAGAGGCAAATTCTCTCTGACATATTGCTTCGCCGTCTCCGCCATTTTTCTCTGCCGGCTCTTTCTCTCGTCGTTCAAAGTGTTAAGCTTATCCGCCAACTCTCGCCTGCGGACGGGATTTTGAGTCGTGAACAGCTCCATGGCAAGATTGCCGTGTTCCAGCCTGCCGGCGGCGTTCACTCTCGGCGCGAGCACAAAGCCTACCTCATACGACTTGACGCTGTCCGTTGTTATCCCGGCGCTTCGAGCCAGCTCCGCAAATGCCTCTCGCGGGTTTTCACGTATTTTCTTTAATCCCAGAGACGCGATTACTCTGTTCTCTCCCCGCAAGGGTACTATATCCGCTATCGTCGCAAAGCCTGCCAAATCTAAAAATTCATTCGCGCTCTCTCCCACCAAAGCATAGGCGATCTTATATGCCATCGCCGCTCCGCAAAGTTCGCCGAAGGGATACGTCTCGCCGGGCATTTTAGGATTTAATATATACGGTGTATCAGGCAGCTCGCCGCATTCGTGATGATCGCTTATTATTACATCCATGCCAAGCTCTTTAGCTAAAGCTACGTCGTCGTTGCTTCGGATTCCGCAGTCTACAGTTATTATGAGCTTAGTCCCTTGCGCTGCGATAGCACGTATCGCGGTCGGATTTGTGCCATAGCCTTCCTTGAATCTGTCCGGAATATACGTCGTCACATCGGCGCCCATCTGCTCCAGACACAGCTTCATTATAGCGCACGCGCTTGTACCGTCTGCATCATAATCCGCGTAGACAGTTATCTTCTCACCCCGCGATATGCTGCCCCGTATTCTATCGACGGCGGCGCTCATATTTTTAAACAGCATAGGATCGCTAAGCATTTCTTCCTTTGGATTTAGATAATCATTCAACCCTTCCGGATCTATACCTCTAGCCAACGCCATGCCCGCGACTACGCTGCCCACCCCGGCTCGGCTCGCGTATTCTCTTTTATCTGCCGCTGTTATATCCGGCCGCCGTCTTTTATATCGCATACAGTTTCTCCGTAATAAAAAAGTAAAAAACAAGCTATAAAACGAAAAGGGAACGCAATTGTCCCCTTTTTTCGTTTTTATATAGTTTAGTCTAGCTTATAACCTTTACTCTGCTCTTTTTCTTACCTTTGCCGAATTTCTTTTCCAGCTTAATCCAAATCGGCGCCGCAATGAATATTGAACTGTACGTACCTACCACAATGCCGATAAGCAGCGGGAACGTAAAGATTCGTATAGAGTCTACTCCGAGTATGAATACGCACGCTACCATTATCAGAGTAGTTGCAGAAGTGTTTATTGTTCTTCCCAAAGTCTGCTTTACACTCGTCGTCACCAATGCATCGCTGTCAGTGTTTTTATCAAATTTGCCCATATTCTCACGTATTCTGTCAAACAGAACCACGGTATCGTTTATGGAGTAACCCAGTATTGTCAGGCATGCAGCTATAAACGTACTGTCCAACTGAACCCTGAAAATACACATTACGCATACCATCACGAGAATGTTGATGAGCAGCGCAGCCAGCGCTCCTATTCCGGAGTAAAGATCAAACCTTATCCAGATGTAAATCAGCATCAATATACCGGCTATCGCTATAGAAAGAGCCGCGTTTTTAATCAGCTCACCGCTCGCCGTTCCGCCTACGGAATCTATGCTTTTCTGCTCTGCTCCGCTGTACGTCTCTGCTACCTTGTCTACGATGCTGGCAACAAGATCGCCTGTCGCGGCTTCATCGCCTATATCCTGAATGCGCACTATCGCGACATTCTCAGATTTAGTAACCGAAACTTCTCCCTGTACGCCTTCTACGCTCCGCACTGCATCCGCGACCGTCTGATCGCTGAAATCTTCAGTACCCATTTCTATGTTAATTACCGTGCCGCCTGTGAAATCCAAACCCAAATTGAATCCCCCGCAGGCAAAGCCTACGATGAGCGCCGCGACAACCGCCGCTATAGGCAGCATCAAAAACCACTTAAAATTCTTTACTATCATTTCGCGGTTTCCTCCTTATGTCTGGCAGGCATCATATACATCTTATCGCCGTTCGGCGCGATACCTGTCAGAAGCTTCATGAGCATCTGTGTAATAAACAGTGCGGAAATCATCGAGATTACAATGCTTATACCCAGAGTATACGCAAAGCCCTTTATCGAGCCGGTGCCGAATATTCCCAACACTACCGCGGCAATCACCGTCGTAACATTACCGTCTATAATTGCGCTCGTCGCCTTGTTAAATCCGGATTTGAGCGACGTCCTGATTGACTTGCCCGCGAGATGCTCCTCTCTGAAACGCGCAAATATAATTACGTTTGCATCTACCGCCATGCCTATGCCCAGTATGATACCGGCTATACCGGGAAGAGTAAGCTGTATTTCAAAAAGCGCGAGTGCAAAAAGCGTCATTGTGATATATGCTATGAGAGCAATATCAGCCATAATGCCGGGAACTCTGTACACAACTATCATAAACGCCATAAGTATGCACAAGCCTATTATGCCTGCGAGAACGCCCTTGTCCAACGCTTCGTCGCCCAGAGTTGCGCTTATGGAGCGCTGTTCCGTTACATTCAAATCCAGAGGAAGCGCGCCGCTCTGTATCTGCATAGCCAGATCCTGAACTTCCTGCTGGGTGAAGCTTCCTTCTATCATTGCAGAACCGCCGGAGATGGCTTTTGTTACGCTCGCCTGAGAAATTACATTTCCGTCCAGCGTAATTGTGATATACGCTTCGGATGAATTCCCGCTGTTGTAAACCTCGGCGAGCTCTGTGGTCGCCTGTTCAAACGCCTGAGCGCCTTCTTCGCTCATCTCAAAGGATACTACATATTGCGATCCGCCGGAGCCGCTCGCCTGAGTCATCATCGGCTCTGCTTTTGTTATTGCCGAGCCTTCCATTATCACCGTTCCGTCCGGCTTTAGAAATTGCAGCTTAGCAGGTTCGCTTATAAATGAAATTACTTCGCTCGAATCTGTAATCTCACTTGTAGAATTGATAGGAATCTCAACTCTTATCTTAGTGGTACCCTGTTTAGTAATAGTCGCTTCCGTGAAGCCCTTGCTGTCGAGTCGCGTTCGGAATATGTCCATCGCCCCTTGCAGCTTGGTATCCAAATCCTCTACAGACGGATCTGCCGCTTCGTAAACTATATATACACCACCCGTCAGATCAAGTCCCATTTTTATGGATTTAATCGGGCTAAAGGTGTATTCTCCTTTTTCGCCGTAGGTAAAACCATGTACGACTACAAATGCGCATGACGCTATTATCAGTACTACTAACAACAGTATCACTACGTTGCGTCCCTTCATATGCTCTTCTTCTCCTTACTGTACCTGTTGCTTATATATAAAAGTATACACTGCACAAGCGTACTAGTTTATTATATCGCGTAATAACCGCTAAGTCAACAAACCTCCGTTCGGCTTTTTTCGCGCTTAGCCGGTCTGCAATATATCGTCAAACAATGTCATCTGAGCGCTCTCAGGCATACCTGCGAAACAGCCCATATCCCTCATGGATTCTATTACATTAGAAGATATTTTTCCGCGCTGCCTTACTTCATCTACAGACAGGAACGGAGTTTTCGCCTCCTCCTCCAGCTTTTCCGCCGCCTTTTCGCCCAGCTTCGGAATAGAGATAAACGGAATTCTCAAGTTGCCTTCTTCTATCGTAAACTTCTTCCCCGTGCTGCGTTTCAAATCCACAGGAAGAAACTCTATCCCTCTCGCCAGCATCTCCAAGGCTACCTCGAGTATGGTTATTAAATTCTGTTCTGTCGCCGAAAGCTTGCGTTCGCTGTTTTCCAGCTCAGCCATATGTTTCAGTATTCCCTCTTTGCCTCCTGCCACCACAGACGCGTCAAACTCCGTAGCTCTTACAGTAAAATATGTAGCATAGAATTCTGACGGATAGTGTACTTTGCAGTACGCTATTCGCAGCGACATAACCACATATGCCACCGCATGTGCTTTAGGGAACATATACGCTATTTTCGCGCACGACTCTATGAACCAATCCTCCACGCCCGCCTCACGCATAGCACTTTCCTGCTTCTCGCGATTTTTCTCTTTGCCTTTTGCCCATTTGCCTTTTCTGACGCTCTCCATAGTCTGGAATGATATAAGCGGATCTACACCTTTTTTTATCAGATAGTTCATGATGTCGTCGCGCGTGCAGATAACGCCTTTCAAATTCGTCACGCCCTCTGATATGAGATCTTTTGCATTCCCGAGCCAAACATCCGTGCCGTGAGACAGTCCGGATATTCTTATAAGCTCCTCCATGGTCGTCGGCTTCGTATCTTTGAGCATACCTCTTACAAACGGTGTGCCGAATTCGGGAATCCCGAGAGTCCCTACATCTATCCCGCGTATTTGATCCGGAGTTATTCCCAGCGCTTTTACGCTGCTGAAAAGAGACATTGTCTCCGGGTCGTTGAGCGGAATCTTCAGAGGGTCGAACCCTATTAAATCCTGAAGCATTTTTATAATGGTAGGATTATCGTGACCGAGTATATCCAGCTTAATCAAAATATCGTGCATGGAGTTAAAGTCAAAGTGAGTCGTCACGGAATTTCCTTCTATTTTATCCGCCGGCTTTTGTATCGCGGTAAATTCGTACACCTCTCTGTCTCGCGGAACTATAACCATTCCGCCCGGATGCTGACCTGTAGTACGCTTTACGCCGCTCATACCCTGAGCCAGTCTGTCAATCTCGGCGGCGGGCGCGCTTCGGCCGCGCTTTTCCATGTATTTTCGCACAATTCCTGCTGCCGTTTTATCCTGCATAGCACTTATCGTACCCGCGCGGAAAACATGCCCCTGCCCAAAAACCTCCTCGACATATGCATGAGCCTTCGCCTGATACTCTCCGGAGAAATTGAGGTCTATATCCGGAACTTTGTCCGCATTGAACCCCAGAAAAACTTCAAACGGTATATCGTACCCATCCGCTGTCATATCTGCTCCGCATACGGGGCATACGGCCGGAGGCATGTCCACACCGCAGGTGTACCTGTCGTCTATATCAAAATCCACATGCTTGCATTTTTCACAAAGATAGTGCGGAGGAAGCGGATTGACCTCAGTAATTCCCATAGCATAAGCAGCCAGAGACGAGCCTACAGAGCCTCTCGAGCCTACGAGATATCCGTCGTCGTTGGATTTTTTAACCAGCTTATACGCTATCCAGTACAAAACTGCAAAGCCGTGCTTTATTATCGAACCCAACTCTCTGTCCAGTCTCTTTCCAATAAGCTCGGGCAGAGGAGCGCCGTAGCGTTCGCGCATTCTCCTATATGCCAGCTCCTCTATTTCTTCTGCATCTCCGTCTACAACCGGCATAACAGTCTCGCCGGGGAACAGCTCCAGCTCGTCAGTCATTTCAGCTATTTCATTCGGCGATGTTATAACTACCTCGCGCGCAGCATCCTCGCCCAAATATGAAAACTCTTCCAGCATCTCATCCGTCGTGCGGAAATACAGCGGCGTGGGAGTATCGGCGTCTTTAAAGCCGAGCGAATCCAGAAGTACCGTTCTGAATATTGCATCCTCGGGATCTAAATAATGAGAATCCGTCGTAGCGACCACTCTCTTTCCCATGCTCTTTCCCAGATTATATATTTTTCTGTTGTATTCCTCCAGCTGAGCCTCCGTCGCCGTTCCTTCGCGCACTAAAAACATGTTGTTGCTTCTCGGCTGGATTTCGAGATAATCGTAATAAGAGGCTATTCTCCTAAGCTCCGCATCGCCCTTCCCCGCAAGCACCGCTCGAAAAAGCTCGCCCTGCTCGCAGGCAGACCCGAGGATGAGTCCTTCCCGATATTTAGTCAGCATGCTTTTCGGTATCCTTGGCCTGCGGTAAAAATGCTCGAGATGAGAGTATGATACCAGCCGATATAGGTTTGTAAGACCTGTCTTGTTTTTGCACAAAAGTATTGCATGATTTGCGCGGGCGTGTTTGCTTATTTTTCCTTTCGGGATGAGCGAATCCATGCCGCGCAGAGTTTCTACTCCCTTCTCGCGCATATCAGCAAACATTTTTAAAAGTATTTTGGCAGTCGCCTGCGCATCGTTCATAGCACGATGGTGTTTCAGCGGTATTTTATAATGCTTCGCCAGAATATTCAGCTTGTGCGATTTTATATCAGGCAAAGCAGCTCTCGCCACCGCCACGCTGTCCAATACATCCGCCTTGAATTCTATCCCCAGCTCGTTGGATTTTCCAAATATAAACGAAGTGTCGAAAGAGGCATTATGAGCAACGAGGCATTTTGTATCCCCTACGTACTCCCAGAATTTTTCCAGTGCCTCCTTTGTTTTAGGCGCTCCTGCCACCATGTCCTGCGTAATGCCTGTGAGCGATACTATATTGGGCGGAATCCTCATCTCAGGATCTACAAACGTACTGAAAGTATCTTTCAATTCGCCGCCTGCCACTCTAACAGCGCCAATCTCCGTTATGCCGCAGTTTTTCGGCGAAAGACCCGTAGTCTCTATGTCAAAAACTACAAATTCATCATCAAAAGAATAATCCCTCTCTCCCTGATAGACACCCTTGGAGTCGTCAACCAGATACGCCTCCATGCCAAAAATTATCTTAACACCGTATTTCTTCCCGGCATTGGCAGCGTCCGGGAAGGCCTGAACCACACCGTGATCCGTGATCGCTATAGCCTTATGCCCCCATTTTGCAGCACGGCCTACGAGCTTGTCCGGGTCGTTCAGCGCGTCCTGCGCGCTCATTGTGGTGTGGACATGCAGCTCCACGCGCTTCTCCTCGGACGTATCCTCACGCTCGGGCAGCGGAAGCAGCTCCACGGCGTCCTTCACTTCTATGACATTATCCTTAACAAACGTGTCGTAAGCAAATTTTCCGCGAACCTTGTATCTTTTCCCGTTTTTAAAGCATCCCAGCTCGTCGGTTTTGTCTCCTCGTTTAAAAATTTTGCATGGAACGCTCGTCTTTTTATCTGTCAGCGCAAAAGAACACACCGTGAATTTTCCGTCCCGCAGCAAACGCAGATCTACGCCGAACGCCTCGCCTTCTACCGTAACGTCCTGATCCGCGTCTATATACATCATATCCTCGCTGTCTTCCTGGATTTTCTTCCCCAAAAGAGCAGAACCGGGCTTTGGAGCTTTCTTTTCTGTTTTTTCGGGCTTGGGCGCGGGCTTCTCCTGCCTCGGAGCAGGCGCACCTTCCCACGGCAGCGGCCCGCTCGACTGAGGCCGTTTCGGCTCTTGCATTTCTTCATTAATTACAAATCCGGAATAGCGCATAAGCTCGGAGGGGTCAACCTCAGCCTCTTCAAATTTCAGCTCGCGTACCTTCATCTCCATTCCATAGGTCCAGAGCAGATAATCCTCCACCAGCTTAACGGCGCCCAGCCTGCGCATCAGCTCGGGCGAAATCTCTCTGGGGAAGCTCATGCTTATGGAATTTCCGTCGCGCTTGACAGTGCAGCCTACGACATGCGGCGCAAGCGCAGGCATGTTCATAACTATCATATCTTTCACGACCTCGGCAAAATCAGCGTCTTTTGCTATATCTTCCTTCGGTCTGCGCACTATAACTTTGAAAACTCCGTCAAACTTGCGCAGCTTGGATACGATAAATTTTTCAAGCGTATTTAAATTCCCTATGGAAATCTTTTCGTCTGAAATCAAAAATATAATATACTGTCTGCAAGATCGGCTGTACGCCAGCTTATCAAAGGTAATTCCTTTAAATTTGTCCCCGCGAGAGGCTATCATTCCGTCTATCAGCTTTTTATTTATACCGCCGGGCTGCATTTACGCTTCCATCTCCTTTGCCAATTTTTCAAGAACGTCCGCAAACTCACTGAGCAGCTTTTCTTCCGGAAGCTTTTTGTATATCTCGCCTCGTATGAAAATCAACCCTTCGCCTTTTCCTCCCGCTATGCCGGCGTCTGCGCTCTTTGCTTCTCCCGGGCCGTTTACAGCGCAGCCCATTACAGCTATTTTGAGCGGAGCCGTCATGTTAGCCGTCAGCTTTTCTACGCGCTCGACCATTTTCTCTAAATCTATTTTCGTCCTCGCGCACGTCGGGCAGGATATTATCTCCGGGCCGAAATTTCTGACTCCGCTATATCTCAATATGTCGCGTGCAACCCCTATTTCTCGCACGGGATCTCCGGTGACGGAAACCCGAATTGTATCTCCTATCCCATCCACCAAAAGCGAACCTATGCCAATAGAGGACTTGACCACTGACGCGGCGTACGCTCCGGCTTCTGTAACGCCTAGATGCAAAGGATAGTCCACTATTCCGCTCATTTTGCGGTATGCTTGTATCGTTGCGCTTACATCTGACGCTTTTAGAGAAATGGCTATATCGTAAAAGCCCAGCTTCTCCAATATGCGCACGTTTGACAGTGCGCTCTCTACCAGTGCATCGCTGAGCTTTAATCCGGCATAATCCTTTGCAAGAGAGCCCGAATTGGCACCTACTCTAATAGGCACGCCTGCCATTTTCGCCGCTCTCACTACGCTCTCTATTTTATCTCTGCTGCCTATATTCCCCGGATTAATGCGCACCTTATGCGCGCCCGCTTCTATAGCTGCAATCGCAATCCCTGCATCAAAATGTACATCCGCTATTATGGGCAGACTTGTTCCATCGACAATATTTCTTATGTTCTTCGCGCTGTTCAAGTCATACGCCGCGACTCTCACCAGCTCGCAGCCCGCCTCCTCCAGCTCGCGTATCTGTGCCAAAACAGACTGCGTATCCGCCGTATCCGCCGTTGTCATAGACTGAATAGAAACAGGAGCGCCTCCGCCTATGCGCACTCCTGCAACATCTATATATCTTTTGCTCATTTTCCCCTCGTATGTTTTATCCGCCTGTTATCAATCGGCTCACATCCTGATACGTCAACACTATCATCAAGCCGAACAACACCGCCATGCCCGCCAAGTTTATTACCGCCTCTTTGTCTCTCGGTATGGGCTTGCCTCTCAGTTTCTCAATGCCAAGCAGGACTATTCTTCCGCCGTCCAAAGCCGGAAAAGGCAGCAGATTCATCACAAACAAATTGACACTGAGCAGAGCCGCTATCCTGAGCACGACCTCCCAGCCCGAGCGTATTGCCTGACCGATTATCGAAATAGTGCCCACCGGACCTGCTACATCCGACGCGCCTTGACCCATAAATATGAGATTCTTCAAGAAATCCAGCATCTGCATAACTATAAGGTAGAGCCACTTGAACGCCAATCCTATAGCTTCAAAAACGCCAAAGTAGCGTCTCTCATAGTTGTAGCCCATTTCAGGCTGAACCTTGCCTTCTTCGTCTGCGGTGTAATTTATGTGCGTCTCAATCAGCTCTCCGTCACGCTCAACCGTCACATCTACTCCGGACAATATCTCTCCGTTTTCATCATAAAAGAAATAATCTGCATCAAACTCCATGGAGAAATCCAGCTTATGCCCGTTTACTTCCGCGAGTCTGTCTCCGTTTCTAATCCCCGCCTGATACGCCGCTCCGCCGTCTGTCACATTATATGCTGTCGGAGCGTATTCTCCAAACGCAAGGAGCACCACGACCGTGACGACGAAAGCAAACAGCAGGTTCATAAAGGGGCCGGCGAGATACGTCAAAAATCTCTTCAACGGCTTTGCATTGTTGAATGCGCGCGGATTGTTATCCACCTCGGCATCTTCGCCGAAAAATTGCACGTATCCGCCGAGAGGCAGCGCTCTGAGAGAATACTTCACTCCGCCTCGTATGCGCTGCAATATCTTTGGTCCAAAACCTACGGAGAATTCTTCTATATCTATTCCGCATCTCTTGCCTACGTAAAAATGCCCAAACTCATGAGCCACAACAAGTACAGTAAGCATTATGAGACCGCCGATTATTGTCAAAACAGTATCCAACAAGACCTCCTCGTTTCCAAAGCTCTAAAAGAGCTATATGCGAAAAATCGTATTATATGCGGCACGGCGAAAAAATAACGCCCGCCTCTTTTTTGGAATTTTAACATATCTAGTGGAAAATCTGTTGAAAGCTTTGTGAAATCGCTCCTCCCGATTCTATCAATTCCTTCGCAAAGGCTCTGACTTCCAAATCGGCCTCATAAATATCTTCGAAGCTGTTCAGCCTGAGACCGCAAAATTTATTCATACTTGCTTCCACCACGCGCGCTATCCCTCCGAAAGGTATTCTGCGCTGTAAAAATTCCATAACCGCAATTTCATTTGCGGAATTAAGCGCCAGCTGAAGCGCTCCATCCTCTGCCGCCGCCTCATATGCTAAAGCGAGACAGGGGAATTTATTCAGATCCGGCTTCTCAAATGTCAGCGTCCCCACGCTGAAGAGATCCAGCTTTTCGCATACGTTCTGCTCACGATCAGGGTAGCTGAGAGCATACATTATAGGAAGCGTCATATCCGGGTTTGCCATCTGCGCCATAACGCAGCCGTCTCTGTACTCCACCATAGAGTGAATTATGCTCTGCGGATGAACTACAACTTCTATTTTGTCTCTGGGTACGTCAAAGAGCCAGCGCGTTTCCATTATCTCCAAGCCCTTGTTTATCATGCTCGCGCTGTCCACTGTTATTTTCGCACCCATGCTCCAGTTCGGATGCTTGAGCGCCTGCTCCACCGTCGCTCCGGGTATATCCTTAGCGTCCCATGTTCTGAACGGCCCGCCCGAAGCCGTAAGCAAAATTCTGCTCAGCTCCGCCTTGCGTTCTCCGTTAAGACACTGGAATATAGCAGAAAGTTCACTGTCCACGGGGAGAACGCGCGTTCCTGTTTCGTCCATCAGCCTGCGCGCAACCGCACCGCCGCAGACCATCGCTTCTTTTGTCGCGAGCGCAACTGTTATACCTCGTCGCAGGCAGTATTCAAAAGCGGGCAGACCCGCTATCCCCACTACGCACAGTAAAACTATGTCCGCGCCTTCTGCCGCTTGCTTCAAAGCTTCGGCTCCTCTGCCGATTTTACAGTCTAAACCACGGAGAGGCGAAACATCTGCCGAATCGTCCGTAATGCCTAAAAAGGCGGGCCTAAAACGCTCCGCCAATAGCTTTATTTTATTAATACTGCTGTTCGCCGTGAGAGAGACCACTTCGTATTTCTCAGGAAGCTTAGCTATTCCTTCAAGCGCACTTGAGCCTACCGAGCCTGTGCAGCCCAATACGGCTATTTTTTTTCTATTCACAATATCTCCTTAAATATGCGTCAAGCCGCCGAGCATTATCTCAAAAAACAAGTATGTAAACGGCATGATGAACAGCACGCTGTCCAGCCTGTCCATGAGTCCGCCGTGCCCCGGTATCAGATTTCCGTAATCCTTTACGCCGCAGTGCCTTTTTATCATGGAAGCCGACAAATCCCCTATCTGAGAAAAAGCGCTCAGAACAATTCCCAGAGGTATGTATATCAGCAGACTGAATCGACCCGAACCGAAAATAAGCCCCGCCAGAAAAACTCCTGCCGCGCCTCCGACGAGACCTCCCGCCGCGCCTTCCACCGTCTTTTTCGGGCTTATCTCAGGGCAAAGCTTGCGCCTTCCCATTGCTCTCCCCGTAAAATACGCGAGAGAATCCGTAAATACAGACGCCGCAAATGCCGTGAGCAGCATCAGTATTGAAATATCTCTGGGAGTCGTCATCTCCATCAGATACATAAATATCAAAAAAAGCTGCGGATAGCACAACGCAAGCATACTGGGCATTATGCTCTCTGCGGAATGTTTTTTTGAAAAAACACATACCACAAATATGGCGCATATGCAAAAAGCCAAAAGATACATCGTCCAGCTGAGTCCGCCAAAATAACACGCCGGCATAGACAGCGCCGCAAATACAAACGCGACGGAGCATACGGGATTTTCTCCTCCCGCTCGAATCGTGCGCAGTATCTCATACGTCATTATCAGACCTGCCGCAACAGTAAATCCTATAAGTACCCAACCATGAACTATAAGCAGCGCTATCAGAATCGCCGCGGCCGCCACGCCGAAAACTATGCGTTTTACCATAATTTACTCCGCCGCTCCATATCTGCGCGATCTGTTCTCATAATCCTTCAATGCGTCAAAAAGACACTTAGGGTCAAAATCCGGCCAATAAGTGTCCGTAAAATACAGCTCGGAGTAAGCGATCTGGTACATAAGCAGATTGCTTATTCTCTGCTCTCCGCTGGTGCGTATTACTAAATCCGGATCTGGCAGGCCCGCCGTGCTCAGTCTGCTTTCAAAAGCCTCCTGATTTATTTCAGTTATCTTTCCTGATTTATAGTCCTCCGCCAAAGCGCGCGCCGCCTCGACTATTTCAGCGCGAGAACCATAATTTATTGCAACGCACAGTTTGAGTCCCGAGTTGTTTTTTGTAGTCTCTTCTGCGTTTTCGACTACTTCTTGGACAATCTCGGGCAGTCGGGATTTTTCTCCCAGCATTTTAAAAACTACGCCGTTTTTATTCATTTCTTCAAGCTCTCCGCGCAGGTATTCCACCAGCAAACGCATGAGAACTCCCACTTCATCCTTGGGTCTTTTCCAATTTTCCGTTGAAAAAGCGTACAGCGTCAGAACCTCTAGCCCTATATCAGAGCAGAGACGAACCATCTCTTTGACTCTTTCCGTACCGTACCTGTGTCCCACCGAGCGCGGCATGAGCCTGCGCTTAGCCCATCGGCCGTTGCCGTCCATAATTATAGCGACATGCCGCGGCATATTTTTAATTACGGCGAAATCCTCCGCCACCAGCTTTGCCAAATCGTTACCTCGTCAGCATATTTTATATTCTCGTAACAAACTCGCAGACGACGAGAGTGAACTCGCCGTCCTGCTCAGTCACGCGCACTACACGCTCATCATTTGCGTTTTCATCGCGCCGTTTGCCATAATAATGCACTACATGCACCTTTTTCCCTTGCTTCTCCAGCTCGTAAAGAGCTTCGCCAAGAGTACAACCAAGTAAGTGCGTCAAATTTCCATTATCTCCGCTTCTTTTTCCTGCATCATCTTGTCTATGCGTTTAACAGCCTTGTCGGTGAGATCCTGCACCTCTTTCTCCAGAGCGGAAAGGTCGTCCTCTGTAATCGCAGACGCTTTCTTATCTTTTTTAAAAGCATCATTCGCATCTCTGCGGATAGAACGTATAGCCACTTTGCTATCTTCCGCTTTCTTTTTCGCCTGTTTAACCAGTTCTTTTCTGCGTTCCGCAGTCGGCTCAGGGAATACAAGACGAATCACCTTGCCGTCATTAGAAGGAGTAAGGCCGAGATCAGACGCAAGTATGGCTTTCTCTACAGCTTTGAGCATAGAGGCGTCCCAAAGTGTGAGAGTGAGCAAACGCGGCTCGGGAGAAGCGACATTTCCTACTTGTGTAATAGGTGTTGATGCACCATAGTAATCAACCATTATTTTTTCGAGAAGCTTAGGATTTGCTCTTCCCGCTCGAATACTTACGAGTTCATTCGCGAGGACTTTCTCCGTTTTTTCCATTTTTTCTTTTGCGCGAGTCAGCGCCTCATGTTCTACGCTCATTTTAGGCCTCCTGATAATTTGCTATTATATGTTCCAACATTTAATATTTTACTTGAAATTCAGAGTTTTTACAATAGTTATTTTAATTGCATCTCCATGCTAAGCTTAATATTCTCATACGCTTTTCTTTAATTAAAAAAGCCCTCAAGATACGAGGGCTTTCTCAGGTATATTCATAATCATGAAATTAGTGTGCCCAGCTGTTCACCCAAAACCGCGCGGACAATACTGTTCTCCTCTGCCAGAGCAAAAACCATAATCGGAATGTCATTTTCCATACAGAGCGTTATTGCTGTCGTATCCATCGCCTTTAGTTCACGCTCAATAACCTCCATATAGGAAATATCATTATAGCGTACAGCATTGGAGTTTTCTTTGGGATCGGAATCATAAATTCCGTCTACATTCTTAGCGAGCAGTATCAAATCCGCCTCCATCTCCGCCGCGCGGAGAGCTGTCGCTGTGTCTGTAGTAAAATACGGATTTCCTGTACCACATGCGAATATAACCACTCTGCCCTTCTCCAAATGCCGCATCGCTCTTCTGCGAACGAAAGGCTCTGCAATCTGACGCATTTCAATAGCAGTTTGAACACGCGCGCTAACTCCCAAAGCCTCGAGCGCATCCTGAAGCGCAAGAGAATTGATGACAGTGGCGAGCATACCCATGTGATCTGCCGTAACTCTGTCCATATCTCGGCCTTGGCGCCCACGCCAGATATTTCCTCCGCCTACGATTATGCCGACTGCAACACCCATATTGTTGACCTCGACGACTTGCTTCGCAACTCTGCGAACCACATCAAAATCAATATTTTGACCGTTGCCGCTGAGAGCCTCTCCGCTGATTTTGAGTATAATGCGCTGGTATTTCGCTTCCATATTGTCTCCTCTGTTGTCGTTATGTGCTTACAGCAAAAGAGAACACAGCGACGTGTGTCCTCTTAAAATGCCTGAAAAATTACTTGCCAGCCTGAGCCATAACCTCAGCTACAAAGTCATCCTGCTTCTTCTCGAGGCCTTCGCCCATTTCATAGCGAACGAAACGACGGATTGAAATGTTCTCACCGATCGTAGCGATTTGTTCTTTAACGTACTGGTCTACGCTCTTGTCTGTATCTTTAACGAAGGGCTGCTCCAGCAGGCAAACTTCTTTGATGTACTTGTGAATTCTGCCCTCAACCATCTTGTCCACGATCTTCTCGGGCTTACCCTCATTGAGAGCCTGCGCTCTGAGAATTTCCTTCTCATGCTCCAGAACAGCGGGATCCAGCTCCTCGGGACGAACGCATGTCGGATTGGACGCTGCGATGTGCATTGCTATATCGCGAACGAGAGCTTTGAACTGAGGTGTCTTCGCTACGAAGTCTGTCTCACAGTTAACTTCTACGAGAACGCCGATTCTGCCGCCCATGTGAATATAAGACTCAACGATACCTTCAGCTGCGATTCTGCCGGACTTCTTAACAGCCTTAGCCATACCCTTCTCGCGCAGAATCTCTATTGCCTTTTCAACATCGCCGTCAGACTCTACGAGAGCCTTCTTGCAGTCCATCATACCGCAGCCTGTTCTCTCGCGGAGTGTTTTTACATCACTTGCGGAAATTGCCATTGTTGTTTCCTCCTTATATAGAAAAACTGTTAGTGCGGCCGATCTGCCGCGCTTGTTATATTACTCTGCTTCAGCTTCGATGGGAGCTTCTTCTACGTCCTCCATCTGCTCGCCCTGACGGCCCTCGATTACAGCTTCAGCCATCTTGGAAGATATGAGCTTTACTGCACGAATAGCGTCGTCATTACCGGGGATGGGGTAGTCGATCTCATCGGGATCGCAGTTTGTATCTACAATAGCGACAATCGGAATACCCAGAGCATGAGCCTCCTGAACGGCTATGCGCTCTTTGCGGGGATCTACGATGAAGATCGCGCCGGGCATGCGGGGCATATCACGGATTCCGCCCAGGTTTTTCTCAAGCTTTTCCTTCTCGTGCATGAGCTTGATAACTTCCTTTTTGGGCAGCAGGTTGATCTCACCTGTTTCTTCCATGCGCTCGATGTCGCGCAGAGCGTTTATTCTGGACTTGATCGTCTTGAAGTTAGTGAGCATACCGCCGAGCCATCTGTTGGATACGTAATACTGACCGCAGCGCTTAGCCTCTGTCTCGATGGACTCCTGCGCCTGCTTTTTCGTACCTACAAAAAGAATCGGCTTGCCTTCCATTGCTACATCACGAACAAAGAAATAAGCCTCTTCAATCTTCTTCACTGTCTTCTGCAGGTCGATGATGTAGATGCCGTTGCGCTCTGTGAAGATGAACTTCTTCATCTTAGGGTTCCATCTGCGCGTCTGATGACCAAAGTGTACGCCAGCTTCGAGAAGCTGCTTCATAGAAATTACTGACATTTCGTCCTCCTAAATAATTTGTTTTACCTCCCTCTGCGTCGCTGCGCTCGGCACCCAATCTATAAAAAGGCACACGCCAAGCATCCGCGCAAAGGTGCGTCATTCTTGCAAATTATATCATACCATTACTGTGATTTGCAATGCTTATGTGAAATTTTTTTGAAAAAAGCTAAAAGCGCGAAGCTTTTTCCGCTTCACGCTTTGTTCCTTGATTAATGCTCGTGATGGTCGTGACCACAACCGCAGCCGCAGCCATGTTCACCGCAATCATCTTCGCAATCTCCATAGTATTCTTCAATGAAAGCATTCCAAGCGCCTTCCAGCTCTTCCTCTGTCTCTACGGGCATGAACGTATCTTCTTCCTCGCCCTCGACCACTCGCATGAGGAGAACCTCGCCGTCCTCCATGTCTTCCAGCGGCTCGACAGGGAGCAGAGCAATGTAGAAGTTCTCAGCATATTCAAAAACCAGAAGATTCTCAAATTGAGCTACGTTGCCTTCTTCATCTGTCAGCTCCAGGATGTTTTCGTTCATCTGCTCGTTAATCTCTGTCATTAAAAAATTACCTCATCTCTTTTTAAGTTAGCGTTATTTTGCACGTCCCAAACAGACTTCAGCCTGGGTGGGAATCCAGATAGCTTTGCAATATAGTAACCGCCGCCAGCTTGTCTATGACCTTCCGGCGTTTTTTGCGGCTCATGTCAGCATCTATCAGCACTCTCTCCGCCATCACCGTGGTAAGCCGTTCGTCCTGATATACAATCTTCGCTCCGGAAGCCTCAGCCACCTTCTGCGCAAAGGCCATTACCTTCTCAGCCTGAGGGCCGATTGTGCCGTTCATATTTTTAGGCAGACCGCAAACTATGCACTCTGCATCCATATCACGATACATATCTGCAAAGTACTTTACGTCCTGCATCTCGCTTTTTCTGTTATAAGTCTCTTTGCCCTGTGCCGTAATGCGCAGAAGATCTGAAACGGCAACGCCTATGCGCTTGTCGCCCACGTCGAGACCTATTATTCTTTTATAACTCAAATGCGCCTCCGGAAATCAAAGTCTCTTAATATAATTAGAGATAAACTCTTCGAGAAGCTCGTCCCTGTCCAAACTCGTTATAAGCTTGCGCGCTCCGTTATGACTTGTTATGTAGGTAGGGTCTCCGGAAATAATATAGCCCACAAGCTGATTGAGCGGATCGTATCCCTTTTGTCTCATAGCATCACATACGAGTTTGATTATACCGCGCACAGGATTTTCTACGTCCTTCGAAAAAGAGAACGTGGTAGTCTTATCTGATACTTTCATAAATTCCGCCCTTTCATGCGCAAATCAAAGCGCAGGTTTCTTGTCATAATTATATAACATATCGTTGCTTTTTTCAACAGCGGATATTCCAACAGCATAAAAACTTAACGCTGATTTTACCTAAACAAGCCCGAATCTTCATGCTGTTAAAAAACTGCCTCCTTCCTAAATTAAGAAGGAGGCATCCTTTAACTTTTATCCCGGACGGAATACCCGCCCCGGCTCCTTTAGCATCGGCACATTCTGGCTATACTCTTTTTGCAGTGCTTGCACACTCTGCGCACTTTAGGCTCTACGCAGGGCGCAGCGCACGCCATAGCAATGCCCGCGGCCATGCCTGCCGCCGCACAAACAAACGCAATCGGTTTCATAACACACACTCCTTTCGACACTCAAACTCGGAGAAAGCTTCTCCTCATGAGTAGTATGTGCTAAGTGCAAAACGGTCTGCTGGAAATTTTCGTCACTTTTTTACGCGAAGGTCCTTGACCGCCGCCGAGAGAACGTCTACGGCATAATTTATATCCTCGATAGTATTGTATCTTCCAATCGTGAATCTCAAACTTCCTCTAAGCAGCTTTTCAGGTATTCCAATCGCTTTAAGCACATGAGGCGGCTCCAGAGAGCCTGCTTCGCACGCCGCGCCCGCAGAGCATGACACTCCCGCCATATCCAGTCTGAAAAGAAGAGCTTCCGATGTAATATCTTCAAATGTAAAATGCGCATTTCCCGGAACGCGAGCCGTAGGGTTTCCGTTAAGTCTGCTTCCCGGAATTTCGCTGAGAACGCGAGACACCATATGCTCTCTCAGCTCTAAAATTTTGCTTTCCGTCTCTTTCATATCCAACATAGCCAACTCAGCCGCTTTTCCCATGCCGACTATCCCGGCTACGTTTTCAGTCCCTGCGCGCCGCGCTCCCTCCTGAGAGCCTCCGTTCATAAACGATTTAACGCTGTTTGCGCCGCTGCGTATGTACAGCGCACCCACGCCCTTCGGTCCGTAAAATTTGTGTGCAGACATTGTCAGCATATCCACGCCCAGCTCGTTTACATCTATCGGAATATGTCCGGCAGCCTGTACAGCATCCGTGTGCATCAATACTTCCATATCTCTTGCAACTTTGCTGATAGAAGCTATATCGTTTATAGTTCCTATCTCATTGTTTGCCAGCATTACGCTTATAAGAACCGTATCCGGTCTGACCGCGCGCTCAACTGCTTCCGCTGAGACAGATCCATATTTATCCACATTTAAAAATGTAATCGCGTATCCCCGTTTTCTCAAATCCAGACATGTGTTTATAACGGCATGATGCTCCGCCTTTGTCGTTATAATATGATCTCCTTCTTCTTCTATAACGGAATAATACAACGGACCGTGCATAGCCCAATTATCGCCCTCTGTTCCGCCGCTGGTAAAATAAACATCTGACGCTTTTTTAGCGCCGATTAACTTAGCTACCTGTTCGCGTGCATTCTCCACCGCGGCGTTCGCACGTCTGCCTTTCTCATAGACAGCAGAAGCATTCCCGTAATTCTCCGTGAGATAAGGTATCATAGCCTCAAGAACTTCAGGACGCATTTTCGTCGTCGCCGCATTGTCAAGATAAACATCTCGCTTTTTATTTGGCATAATCCGGTTCCCCTTCGGAATATCAGCCATTTTGCTTTTCCTCCTAGCTATTATTTATGCTCCAAAACCGCACCTAGGAAAAGTGCAGTCTTCACACCCTCTGCAAAGCCCGCCCTGGGCAAGCTTTTTTATATCCTGTTTAGTCGGCCGTTCTCCTGCGACTATTCTCGGAACTATCAGATCGAAAACCGTTCTGCGTGCAAACATAACGCATCCCGGCAAACCCACCACGGGTATATCGTTAAAATACGCCAGCATGAACATAGCGCCCGGCAGCACAGGCGCGCCGTAAGACACTACGTCCGCTCCGGAAAGTCTTATCCCCGCAGGCGTTCTATCGTCTGGATCCACAGACATGCCTCCCGTGACCGCTACCATTTCCGCGCCGTTTTGTATACATTTTTTTATGCTGTCCGATATCGCCTGCGCATCGTCCCCGGGGAAGAGTTGCTCTGTCACATCACAGCCAAGCTCGGAGAATTTATCGCGCATAACCGGACCGAATGTGTCTTTTATCAATCCGTCTTTTATCTCGCTGCCTGTCGTAACCAAGCCTATTTTTAATTTTTTTAGAGGCTTGACATATATCAGCGGCTGAGTCAGCACTTCCCGCGCCCAATCTCCGACCTTTTTTTCGACAACAAGAGGAATAACTCTCGTCCCTGCTATTTTCTCTCCTTTTGATACCAGTCTGTCTCCGCGCAGAGAAGCGAACATTATGTCGTCCTCTTCCAATAAACGCAAAAGTCTCTCTTCGTCTATCTTCAGCAGTCCGTCAAATTCCGCGAAAAAATCTATCTTGCCTTCATTCGGCTCGCTCAACGTCACTCCGCTGCCCTTCGCGCATTCTGCTATTATACGCGCCGCATCGTTCTCATGCAGCCTGCCTCCGTCCAGCTCCAGAACGTACAGATTCAGCTTCCCCATGCTTTTGAGCACGGGGATGTCCTCCGGCACAATTACATGTCCCTTTTTAAAGCGGCTTCCTTTGAAGCTGCCTCTGATTATCTGCGTCAGATCATGCGCAAGCACATGTCCTACCGCATTCTCAATGCCGACTGTTTTCATAATTCAACATCCTTATTCTGATACCGACTATTTATTTTTATTGTATCACACTTTAGCGTGATTTACTATCTTAAACAATGGCTATACAATAGTTTTTCTTTTCACAATTTGTATATTCTCCACTCATTTATTTTCTACATCCTTTTATATTTCCTAAACCATTTGTTCAGACATTTTTCACCTGTATCTATATATTTTCGGCACAAAAAATATTATGTACAACTTTTAACAGGCAGCTCCAAACAGCCTTAACAATATTCATATACAATAATAGTGTTCCGGAACAATTTTTGCACGCGGCAGTAAACAAATAAAGGAGCCTTATCCATGAAAATAAGAAAAAGACACGTCATCGCAGGCGCAGCAGTCTGCGTCGCGGCCATATCTGCTTTGAGCATCGGCTTCGCTTCCTGGCACACAGACATAACTGCAAACGGAAGCGTGACCGCCTCGGGCAAATGGAGCGTCGAAATAACCGACGCTAAGCTATCCACTTCTACCGGAGCTTCCACATCTAAAGAGACAACGACATACTCTCTCACGCGCACAGGCGTAAAAGGCGACGCGCTTATCGCATCCGTAATATCCGCCGGCACATGGGTCGACGACGAAAGCCTAATCGGCACACAGTCTGACGAAGCCATGAGCAAGTACACGAATTATTACGCCGTAGATACTTCCAAGTTTGATATGAGCAATATCTCCGGTATGACTAAGGACGACATTGCAAAAATCACTTCTGACGACAGCACTCTGGTAATCTCCGACAACCTCAAAATGTATTACCGCTACCTCAATCCTGCTTCAAGCTATGATAATAAAGTCTCCGCAGCCTGCGCTGAAAAAGTCGTAGACGGCCTTATAAACGACACTTTCACTCTTTTGCAGAGCTTCGCTCCGGACAAATATCAAGACTATGCTCTCTATTATCTCTCCGCTTCGGGCGGCAAATTCAGCTACAGCATCGCAGCTATGGAAAGCGAAACGGAGAGTATCCCTTCTGACGACGAAGCTGTCGTAATCAACGGCGCGGAGGCCAATTTCGCAGACGTCAGCTTCGGACTGCCGGGCGCTTGGGCTGAATACACAATTACAGTCGCAAACAGCGGCACCGTTGACGCCAGCCTTGCCGATGCAGTAATCGAGCTTTCTACAGATAGCGACCAGCTCGAATTGGACAAGCCCGACCTTTCCGACGAAACTCTGAAGCCCGGCGAATCCTGCACAGTTACATTTGTAGTTAAAGTTCCGGACAGCGTGACCGGCGATCTCGATGCTTCAGGTGCGCTTTCCGTTAAACTGCCTTATAGTCAAGCTGCCGTAGAAGCCGCTCCGTCCGCTTCTCACAGTCACATCAGCTAACATCTTATTTTAAAAAATCTCAGATGACGGCGCCTCTAACGTATGCGCCGTTATTCTGTTTATTAAAACAGCGACTCATTCGGAGAAATAATAATGCAAAAAAATATAACAATCGAAAACGACTGCAATTCAGTAAATGATTTAGAAAAAAACAGCCTTATAGATAATAACGACGAAATCAAATCTAAAGCAGAAGCTGAAAAGCCAATATGCGCTTGGCATATAGTACGCTGGGGAATATTTTTTCTTATAATTGTATCTATAACGGCTTTCTTCATCGGTTTACTTCCCATCTCTCCTGTGGCCATAGCCACGGGAAGCATGGAGCCGGCAATAAATATAGGAGACGTAGTAATCGTAAACAAGACAAGCGCAGATGAGCTGAACACAGGAGATATAATACAATACCGCAGCGGGGACAGTACGATTATACACAGAATAGCCGCTAAAAAAGCCGCTTCTGACGGCGATTGGCAATTTATAACAAAAGGTGATAACAACAACGGTGCGGACGCCGTTCCTGTAAGCTCGGATCAAATTTTGGGCAAAGTCGTCCTCGTCATCCCAAACGCAGGCAAAGCTGCATTATGGTTAAACAATACAATTTAAATCATATAGCGCAAAACCCTGTCTGCAAAATCTGCAAACAGGGTTTTCGGTTATTTTTATGAATCGTATGCCGCGGCTTTCTGCTCCGTCACATATGTTTTACGGTGCTCAGCTGTGCTGCACCCGGCTTCTTCTTTATCAAAAACGATGCTCATTTCATATTTCTGACCTGTCGTCCTGAGCGCCTGCTCAAGAATAGCCATCTTCCAAAGTTCCGTTGCTTTTTGGTTTGCGTGATAAACCATCTTTATGTCCATATCCAGCATTTTCGCTGTATTCAGCGTCGAATCCAGCCTCTCAAAAAGCTCCCAAAAATCCCAAACTTCTACTTTCAGTGTTTTTTTACTCAAACTGTTATCCCCCCTTTTGTAGGTTGATTCTGTCTGTTTATTACCTACACCTATATTATATGCCCGGAGTGATTCAGGCATGATTATAGGGAGTTTTTTCCGTGTAAAAAATCTGATATTTTTTACACTAACTGAGTATCAGCTATACACTCTTATGCTGCTGCCTTCGGAAGATTTTTTAACCTCTATCCCGCGAGGAATATTCTCTCTCAGAAGAGCGACGTGAGATATTATACCTATCAGATTTTTGTCCGCATTCACCGCGGAGAGAATATCCAGCGCATCTGCTACAGATTTTTCATCTAAAGTGCCGAATCCTTCATCTATAAACAGCGCTTCCATGCTCACGGCGCTTGACTGCATCTGCACGACCGCCTTCAGCCCGAGCGAGAGCGAAAGCGCCACCAGAAATTTTTCCCCTCCGGACAGCGTAGACGCGGCACGAGTCTGACCTGAAAAACCGTCGATCACCTCTAATTCTAAACCCGTCTTTTTTTTCTTGCCTTCTTTTGCGTCTGTGCATATCAGCTTATATCTTCCGCCGTGTACTTCTTCCAGAAGCTTATTCGCCTGCGCCGCGACTTCATTCATCATAAGACTCAGTACAAACCGACTCAAGCTGACTCCGCTGGTTCCGCGCAATTTGACTGCAAAATCCTTCAGCTCTGCACATTCAGGGATTTGAACGCTGAGCTCGCGTTCCATTTTTTTTATACTCTCCGTCTGAGCTGCAAGCTTTTTCAGCTGCTCGCTCAAAGCCGCTCCGTTTTCGAGGATTTGGTCATACCTCTGCTGTATATTCGATACTCTTTCCTCCGCGCTTGCGAGATCCGGTTTCTGTTTGTCTTTGAGTTCCAATTGCAGTCTCTCTGATTCCTGTATACAAAATCTCAGTCTTTCGCGCAGCTCGTCTCTCTCTGCCCGCGCCTTGATTATATTTTCCTGAGACATTACGCTTTGCTCTATCTGCTCCGCACTTTTGAACTCTGTCTGCACCATAGCAGCTTGCAACTTTTCCTGTGCAATAGTCTTTTCTGTACGTGTTCTTTCTGTTTCACGTTTCGCCGATGCAAATTGTGTTTTTGCTATCGCTTCCGCCTTTCTCGCCTCATTTGCTCTCTGCGTCAAATTCTCAAGTTCCTGCATTATACGCTGTTTTTCTGTTTCAGCTTCTTTCTTTTTGCGTTCTATTCCTGCTCTGTCCGCATTCTTCGGCAGACCGGACGCTATCTGACTGCATACCGTCTCGGCTTTTGTAGTTTCCGTTTGCAGCTCTGACAATTCCATCTCTGCGCGCAGACTCTGATTCTCAATTTCCTCCAGTTTTTCGCACAGTTTTTTGAAATAATCCCGGTTTTCCAGAGCTTTCTGCTTTATTTTAAGCTGCTCCGCCTTTTCCTCCAGACCTTTTCCCTCATCGGGCAGCTCTGAGATTTCCGCCTTAATTCTCTTATATTGATTTCTGGAATCTTCAAGCTCGCTTTTGCTTTTGCTGCGTTCGTCTACAGCTATTAATCTTTGTTTTCTCAAATCTTCCAACGCGCTGTGCAGCGAATCCGGACGCTCTGCGTTTGTTCTGTTGCCCAAGGCATACGACTTGTCGCCATGCGCGCTTCCGCATACCGGACATACGCCTTCCGTCCAGTTCTCCGCTACTATCGCAGCCGCGTTTCCAATATATGCTTGATATGCGTCCTTATATTCCGATTCTGCCTTAGCTATTCCGGCGTCTAAATCAAAGACTCGCGCCTCCGCCGCTTCGCTGGCTTTTCTCAGTGCTTTTCCTTTGGATTCTATCGCAGCCATCTCCTTGATAAGCCTTCTTCTCTTATTCTGATTTGCCAGCTTAGTCTCCAAAAGCTCAAGCTCTATCTTCGCTTTCTCAGCCTCCTGCATCTCAAAGCTCAGCTTGTCTATGTTTTTATTTAGCTCAACTTTTTCAGCTTTAAGTCTTTCGTTCTTTTCTTTTTCCGCTGCGAGCTTTTTTCTCAGCTCGTCGCGTATCTTTTCGTTGGTTTTCAGGCTGTCCAGCTGTGACATTTTTCGTTCAAGCTCCGCCGTTTCTTCCGAAAGTTCGGTTTTTTTCGTTTCCAACTCAGGCCGCTGACCTTCTTTCAGCTCCGCTTCTGTGCGCTGCTTCTCGGCTGACTCCAGCTTCTCCGCCATATGAGCCAGCTCCCGCTCTCTCTGTTCCAGCGCTTGTCTAGTTTGCATAAGAACATCACACAAAGGCTTTAATCTCTGCGCCTGTTCTGCCAGAGATAATCTTCTTTCCAGCTGCTTTATCCTGCCTTCACTCTGCATGGCGGCGTTCAAATTCTCGTTTGCTTTGTCCAACCTTGAAAACCGCTCTGAAAGATCGCGCACCATATCTCTGCTCTGAATTTCTTTTGCCAGCTCCGCCTTTGCTTTTTTAAGCTCCGCGCGCATTTCATCGCGCTGTTTTTCCATTCGCTCCAGCTTTTCATTCATATCTTTAGATGATTCCGCCCCTGCCTGACGTATCAGCTCTTCTACAAGCTTGCGCTTGCTCTCTATTATATTGTTCTCGGCGTTAGCTTTCTGAACTATAATCTCCGATATCTTTTTCCATCTGTCCGCGCCGAAAAGAGTCGAAAGTATCTTTTCCTTTTCCTCTGACGGAGCCACAAGAAGTCTTTCAAATTTGCCTTGCGGAAGTATTGCAACCTGACGGAATTGTTCATAAGTCAGACCTATTATCTCACAAGCATATTTCTTCATCAGCTGCTTTTTCATGTTTGCAGAAAAAGGCTTCATCACGCCGTCGTGCATCTCGCCCGCGCTGCACATTTCGTCAAATTCAGTGCCTCCGTTTTTTTTCTTCTTCACGCGCAGCCAGCGTTCAAATTTATATTCTTTCCCTCTTTGTGAGAACATGAGCGAGACAGATGTAACGGCGTCCTCACGCGCATATTGACAACGCAGAGCGCTCAATTCGCTCCTGCCGTCTCCGCCGCTGCTTTCGCCGTAAAGAGCGTATGTAAGCGCATCCAGTATTACCGTTTTCCCCGATCCCGTCTGACCATGAATCAAAAACAGCCCCGAAAGCTGAGTAAAATCTATCGTCTGCTCATCGGCGTATGGTCCGAAAGCACTAAGCCGAAGCTTTATTGGTCTCAATTTAAATCCTCCGTAAACATTTCCCTACATTAAGTATGACAGCTATGACAGCTCAATCCCGCTTTTCTCTTCACAGCATAGCCTCCGCGCAGGCGTCAAGAAACCATTTCAACTCGCGCTCGGAGGGTTTTCTTCCCGCGGCTTCTTTCATGAATTCGACAAGAATATCCCCGTTCGTCAGAGAGCCTAATTCATCCGCAGTAATATCCGATTTGCCCACCTGCTGATGCATTCCGGTCATAGTCAGCATATTTGGATATTTCTCTTTGAGCTGGTCGAATATCATGGCATCCTGTGCGTAATCGGTTACGCGAATGCGCATATAATCATCGCTCTCTCCCTGCATAAGCTCACTCAATTTTCCTTCTATTGTGCGGAATTTTTTGGCGCAGGGTATTTCTATATACTCGCGCGCCATATCTTCAGTATTCAGCACAGTTATGGACTTTACCTGTCCTTCTTCTGCAAAAGAATATTGAAGCGGCGTTCCGCTGTACCTCGCCTTCGCAGATATATCCTGAGGCTTATGCAGATGACCCAAAGCGACATAATCCACAAGCTCAAATATATCAGAGCCAAGCATAGCCACTCCGCCCACGCACGCGGCTCTGTCGCTTTTGCTCGTCTCTCCTCCGCGCAGAAACGTATGCGCCATGAGTACACTGGGCACGCCCTCCTCGGGCCGCACAGTCTCCATTATGCGCCGCGATGCTTCATTCATGCTTTTTATTTCCGGATCAGACAGCGCATATCTGGCGTCATCCAAGTTAAAATACGGAAGCATAAATACATCCGCAATTTCACCTTTCTTTTCTATTCTCACTCTCGGCACAGGGACAGCAAGACGCCCTGCTATATGCAAGCCTGCCCGGCTCAGCAATCCCGACAAGGACGACAAGCGCTCCGCTCCGTCGTGATTGCCCGCTATTATGCAGACTTTTACGCCTACATCTATACATAGTTTTTCCAGCATACGGTCATACAGCTCTATCGCCTCCGGAGAGCCTATGGCTCGGTCATATACATCTCCCGATATAAGCACGGCCGCTGCGTCGACATCACGCGCAGTCTGAGTCAAGAAATTTATAAACTCCGCCTGCTCCTCATACATAGATTTGCCTAAAACATTTATTCCCAAATGTAAATCAGATATATGTATCAGTTTCATACTATCTCCCTAATGAACTCCGCCGCAAACTCTATACTCCTGCATGTAAGGTTCTCACACATATGAGGCTCGTCATCTGCATTAAATCCGCCCGGTCTAAGTTCGCAGCACGTTAAAGCGCCGAACTTTTCTGTATATCGTCCGGCAAAATCCTTGCATTTTTCCGCAATTTCTTCGTTTCTCCATCCCTTTTCACTCAGATACACGCCTAAAAACATGAGCGCGCCTTCCACAAGACCGCACTGCGCCCGAAATCCGCCTGCGCCGTGCATACCTGCGGCCGCATTCATTGTCTGTACCAAAAGCTCAACCTCAAAAATACCGCTCAAACACATAAGCGTGGTTTGAGCACAATTTGTATCGTATTTCCAATATTGTTCGTGTACTGTATCTTCAATATATTTCATAATATCCTCTCGGAATTATTTTAGCATTAATTACCATAAAGCGCAATGCCATTAATAGGACATAAGAAAGCCGCGTCGGAATTTTCTCCGGCACGGCTTATAAAACAATTATTGCATCATAGATTTCAGCTTTGCAAACGCATCCGACAGTCCGCCCACCGCGTCTATTAGTCCACATTCCACCGTCTGCGCTCCTATCAGCACTGTCCCCGTATCATCCGCCATCATATCGGTATTGAACATCAGACTTTCAAAGCTATCTTTATCAATTTTAGAATTGTCGCAGACAAAACGTATTATTCTCTGCTGCATTTTCGTATAATACGCAAACGCCTGCGGCACCGTTATGAACAGTCCATTCGTGCGCAGCGGATGCACTGTCATGCTCGCAGTAGGTGCAATAAACGAGAAATCTGCGCTGACAGCCAGCGGCACGCCTATGCTGTGGCCTCCTCCCAAAACCAAAGAGACAGACGGTTTGCTCATGCCTCTTATCAGCTCTGCTATTGCCAGGCCCGCTTCTACATCTCCGCCCATTGTATTCATCAGAACCAAAAGGCCGTGAATATTGTCGTCCTGCTCAGCGTCCGTAAGCATTGGAATGACATGTTCGTATTTAGTCGTCTTGCTTTGCGGCGGCAGCTCATTATGTCCCTCTATCTGACCTATTATGTTTATTACTTTTATTCCATCTTTATTTTCTACTTCGCCGGTCTCGCGCAGCTCTTCTGCCTGATTGCTATCTTGGTTCATTTGCTATACCTCGCTTTTTTGCTTAGTATGGCTTTATAGCTTTTAAAACATTCATTTAATTAAATAAACCTGCCCTATATAAACAGGGCAGGTCCCAAAGCTAGAGGGAGTTAGCTTTAGTTCATCATTTCTTTCGTCTTCATCAGACGAGTTAAATTGCCGCGCTCGTTCTCGTCGAGCTTCATAGTGATATATTTTATCGTTTCTTCCATCTGAGGTATCATTACATACTCCAGAGCGTTAACTCTGCGTCGTGTTTTTTCAATCTCGTCCGCAAGCATGTTGCACGTCTTCTCCAGCTGAGCAAGCTTCACCAGGCTGGGAAGAACAGACGCGAGCTTATCTACGGCAACGTCCAATTCCCCGACCGTTCCGAGCATACCATACGGGTAGAAGGAGTTAACTACCTCATGTTCCTCAAATTCGATCTTCGGGACGTTCACGCTCATGATGTTTTCAAGCGACACCTCTATCTCACCTTTTCTCGCGGGAGCGAGCAGAGCGGCATTCATTTCTTCTTCGGACATTGAAAGGCTGGCCATTGTAAAGCTCGTCAGAGCGACGCCAAGTTCCTTTTCCACTTGCTCACGCAACGACTTATTCTCTCGAATAAGCTGCATGAAGCGGCGCACCATCTCGTCGCGCTTGTCCTTGAGCAGCTTGTGCCCCCGCGCGGCGACCTTGAGTCTGTTTTTCAGCCTCGTCAGCTCCATGCGCGTAGGGTTAACTTTCATAATAGCCATCTTATCACCTTAATCCTTCTTCTCCACCGGCATGAACTCATCGAGGTATTCATCTCTGATTCTCTTGAGCTCCGCTCTGGGCAGGATCTTCAGCAGATCCCAGCCGAGATCCAGCGTTTCTATAACGGAACGGTTGGTATCGTATCCCTGAGAAACATATCTCTTCTCGAATTCATCCGAGAATTTAGCGTAAAGCTTATCTACGTCGGAGAGCGCCGCCTCGCCCAGAATCTGTGACAATTCCTTCGCTTCTTTGCCTCGAGCGTATGCCGAGAAGAGCTGGTTCATCGTATCGGCATGATCCGGTCGAGTCTTGCCTTTGCCTATGCCTTTATCCTTCAAACGAGAGAGGCTGGGCAAAACGTCGATAGGCGGCGCAATGCCCTTATGGTAAAGCTCACGTGAAAGTATGATCTGGCCTTCCGTGATGTAGCCTGTAAGGTCAGGAATTGGGTGTGTCTTATCGTCCTCAGGCATTGTCAATATAGGTATCTGTGTTATTGAGCCTTCCAAGCCTCTGATTCGACCGGCGCGTTCGTACATCGTCGCCAAGTCCGTATACAAATAGCCGGGATAGCCGCGGCGTCCGGGAACTTCCTTTCGCGCTGCGGAAATCTCACGCTGAGCCTCTGCATAGTTAGTGATGTCTGTTATTATTACGAGTACGTGCATACCCTTCTCATACGCCAGATACTCCGCCGCTGTCAGAGCCATACGCGGAGTTGCTATACGCTCGATAGCAGGGTCGTCCGCCAGGTTTATAAACAAAACTGTTCTATCTATTGCACCCGTGCGGCGGAAATCCTGAATGAAAAAGTCCGCTTCCTCGAAAGTAATACCCACAGCCGCAAATACAACCGCAAACTTTGAATCTGCATTGAGAACCTTAGCCTGACGTGCAATCTGAGCTGCAAGTTGAGCATGAGGCAGACCTGAACCTGAAAACACCGGCAGCTTCTGACCGCGAACCAGCGTGTTCAGCCCGTCGATAGCAGAGATTCCCGTCTGGATAAACTCCGAAGGATATTCTCTGGCTGCGGGGTTGAGCGGTACGCCGTTTATATCCATGCGCATATCCGGTATTATAGCCGGGCCGTCATCTATGGGATTGCCCATGCCGTCGAATACGCGGCCGAGCATATCGTACGATACGGAAAGCTCTATTCCATGTCCCAAGAACCGCGCTTTGCTCGTACTTATTTTCAAACCTTGAGATCCTTCGAAGAGCTGTACCATCGCCCTGTCTCCGTCAACCTCAAGTACCTTGCCATGGCGAATCTCGCCGTTTTCCTGTTCTATTTCCACCAGTTCGTCATATGTGACTCCCTGAACGCCTTCTACCAGCATCAGAGGACCTACAACCTCACGAATGGTGCGATATTCTTTTTGCATAAATTTTCTCCTTTATACAGCGATACTACACCAGAGCGCTGAGTTCATCTTTCATCTGCTGGTCGATTTCTGCAAAGCGCTCATCTACATTGTCCTCACTAACGTATTTTGCACGGCCGATAGCTTCTCGAACGGGCAAAGCCACTATTTTTGAGAAATCCGCACCTTTATCCAAAGCCTCGAGAGCAAGGTGATAGAAATTGAGCACCATATGAAGCATACCGGCTTGCTTTTTGCCGGAAGCGTATGTATCGACTTCGTGGAAGGAGTTCTGCTGCAAATAGTCCTCTCTCAAGGATCTGGCAGCTTCCATCTTCAGCCTGTCTCCAAGTGAAAGCGCGTCTATACCTACGAGCTGTACCACTTCGTTGAGCTCCGCTTCCTCTTGGAGAAGAGTCATAGCTTCCAGTCTCATTGCGCCCCATTCGGGATCAATGTTATGGTCGAACCAGTCCTTCAACTGATCGTAATACAGAGAATAACTCGTCAGCCAGTCTATCGCAGGGAAATGACGTCTGTACGCCAGAGATGAGCTAAGCCCCCAGAATACTTTTACAATACGCAGCGTGGCCTGGGATACCGGCTCTGATATATCGCCTCCGGGCGGGGAAACCGCACCGATAGCAGAAACGCAGCCCTCTCTTCCGCCAAGGCAAATTACACTTCCTGCACGCTCATAGAATTCAGCCAGACGCGAGGATAGATAAGCCGGGTAGCCTTCCTCGCCGGGCATTTCTTCCAGACGACCTGACATCTCGCGCAGAGCTTCTGCCCAGCGGGATGTGGAATCCGCCATGATGGCGACTTTATATCCCATGTCTCTGTAATATTCTGCAAGCGTTATGCCCGTATAAATTGAAGCTTCTCGTGCGGCAACAGGCATGTCGGACGTATTCGCAATGAGCACCGTGCGCTTCATCAGCGGTTCTCCGGATTTAGGGTCTGCCAGCTCGGGGAACTCGTTCAGAACCTCAGTCATCTCGTTGCCGCGCTCGCCGCAGCCTACATATATAATAATATCTGCGTCTGCCCATTTAGCGAGCTGATGCTGAATAACCGTCTTGCCGCTTCCGAACGGACCGGGAATAGCCGCAACGCCGCCTTTGGCAACGGGGAACAGCGTATCAATAACTCGCTGACCGGTTATCATCGGCTCGGTGGGAGTCATCTTTGTCTTGTAAGGACGGCCTCTGCGGACAGGCCAGCGCTGTACCATGGCCAGTTCTTTATCGCCGCGCTTCGTGCTGAGCTTAGCGATAGTTTCTTTTACGTTGTATTCGCCCTCTTCTGCCATCCATGTTATCTCGCCTTCATCGTTCGGCGGAGCCATGATAAGATGCTTTACCAGCGACGTCTCCTGAACCCAGCCCAGCTCGTCTCCGCCCGAGACCTTGTCTCCGACCTTAGCCGTCGGGTGGAAGAGCCACTTCTTTTCCATATCTATTGCATCCGCTTCGATACCGCGCTCGATTCTGTTTCCTTGTGCTTTATAAATAATATCCAGCGGACGCTGTATTCCATCAAATATCGACTCGATCAGTCCGGGTCCAAGAGTAACGGACAGCGGACCGCCCGTACCTTCTACCGGTTCGCCCGGGCCGATACCCGCAGTTTCTTCGTACACCTGAATAGATGCTTTGTCGCCGCGCAGCTCTATAATCTCACCTATCAGCTTATGATTAGAGACGCGAACGACGTCGTACATCGTACAGTCTGCCATGCCCTCCGCCATGACGAGCGGACCGGAGACTTTTACGATCTTTCCTGTACCTTTCATTCGTTTACCTGCCTTTACTCAGTAAGCAAGCAGCAAGCTGCCCGCTAGCTAGTCAAAAAATATGTTAGTTCCCACGGCTTTTTCGACATTCTCGGAGATTCTGGACATGCCGATTCCCAGCGTTCCTCTGTTCCCCGGGATGGGTATTATAGCCGGAAAGGGGGACGTTGCGTATGTGTTCACAGCTTCTTCCGCCATGGATACCGCCTGCTCTGTTACAAAAAGCACGGCATAGTCCTCCTTCGCTAACTTATGTATCGTGCGGCGAACCTCATCCGGATTCGTCACAGGAAATGTATCTATACCTAGAGCAGCAAAGCCTTTTACGCTCTGCTTATCTCCCACTACGCCAAGTTTCATAGGCGCCCTCCTTCCCTCTTGGGGCTGCCCCGCAGCTACAGCAGCTTCGGAATCAAACTCTCAATTGCATCATTGGGTATTCCGTTGCTCTTCGCAACCATAACCATATTAACCGCTGAAGTCTCGCGCTGCTTGCCCACCAGATACGCCATTACCGGCGATATAGAGAACATATCGTGCCTGGAATTCATGGAGAGAGAAATCAAATAATCGTCTCTCGCCTTCACAAGCTGCGCAAAGCTCCCTGTCTCGCGGTAGTATTCTATCGCTTCTGCGGGGTGATATTTACTTTCTGCAAAGAACGACAGCATCTCATCTTCGCTCATTTCAAACGCCCTGCGCATCATGGACAGCGGAATATCGCCGCATTCCATAAGCGCCTTATCCAGCATATCCTTGCCGCCGCCGATTCGCTTTATTCTTATAACCGCAGACATATTCGCATAATCAAAGTATGCCGCATAATAAGAATGTACGAAGTTTTCTTTCACCGCTTCCAATCTGCGCTTTACTTCCTGCGAGTACGCTCTGTCCAGCGTCAGATCGACCAGAGATATATCAGGCCTGACAGTGAAAGCCTTATCCAGCTCTACAAGAGCCGCTGTCATCTCCCTGGGCAACGAACGGTACGATTTCTCTCGTATAACTTCCGTAAGAAACGTCGCGTTGATAGTGCCCGAAGGGACTATAGCATCTTCCGCCGATTTTCCAAGATATTCGGCCTTATATACACATTTAGCGTTATGATAATCGTATTGCAGAAAGAAGAGATCTGTCACACTCGGATCGGGAGAGATTCCGCGGATAAACGCATATGCGTCATTCAACTCGCGGCTTATGCACTGTTCGATCGGAGCTTCGGGATATCCGAAATCCCAAAGCTGCTTGAGCGCCGTCTCCGCCGTTGCGGCGGAGACCAGCAGCTTTATCTGATCTTTTTTAAGCAGCTTTTTCTCTCTCGACCTGACTCTCGTTGAAGCATAAGCATAACCGGACATTATTCTCCTCCAAACAACAGGTCGTGTACTCCCATTTCCAGCTTATCTCTCTGCTGACGCAATATAGACTCGAACGTGCAGCTAACCTGCATTCCTCCTGCGTTGTAGACAAAGCCGCCGTTCAGTTCTTTGTCCTCGCCTGCGAGCTTTATCCTTGCGCCGCTTTTTTCTTCAATCTGATCGAGCAGAGCTGAGAAGCATCCTGAATACAGCGGAGCGACTGTTATCTCTCCGTCTCCCAGCGAGGCGCAGTCTTCCAGCAGCTTCAGCATCATATTTGCGTATTCCTGCTCGCTTATTTTAGTCAGCTTGACAGCTGCGGCTGCAAAAGCCGCGTCTATCATCTCGCGTTTTACAGCGAGCTGAGCCTTGCGCATTTCCAGCTCACATACTGCATCTTTGCGTCTTATCAGCTCCGCTGCGTCCTCCTGAGCTTTCGCAGCTATTGCCTCGGCCTGCTTTTCCGCCGCCTCGGTTATGCCTCGTGCGCTCTGCTCAGCATCAGATCTGGCTTGAGCCAACGCAGTTTCCTTCTGAGCGGCTGCGTCGCTTAGTATTTTTTCAATGATTGTTGCCACACTGCATCCTCCTTATCACAGAAGTATGATCAGCATGGAGATAAGCAGAGAGAATACAGCGTATGTTTCTACCATGATGACCATGGTTATAGCCTTACCTTGTTCTTCCGGACGAGTAGCGAGAACGCCTATGCCGGCTGCTGCGCATTTGCCCTGAGCGATAGCAGAGAGCAGACCTGCGATTGCGATCGGCATGCAGCCGCAGAAGTAAAGAGCGCCATCCGTTATGGAGATGTCTGCGCCGCCGCCGAAAAGACCTACCTGCATGAGCACGATAAATCCTACCAGCAGACCGTAAATACCCTGCGTACCGGGGAGAAGCTGGAATACCATCGCCTGACCGAACTTATCCGGCTCTTCACTTATAAGACCGGAAGCCGCCTGACCGGCTATACCTACACCCATAGCCGATCCGGAACACGCCAAACCAACCGCGAGCGCTGCACCTAAATATGCCAAAATCAGACCAAGTTGTAATTCCATATTATAATTCCTCCTGAAAAAATCTGTTTTACTTTATCCTGAATACCCTCGTGCTGTAATCGAGAGGTTTAAACGGTCTGCCGCCGCCCTCGAAAAACTTGGTGAAGGATTCTATGTATTGCAGACGCATGGAATGAACGAATGCGCCCAAACCGCTGATAAACATGTTGAAAATATGTCCTACAGCGAATATTACTATAGCGAAGATCCAGCCTATTATTGCCATGAATCCGCCGCCGCCTGTGAGCATACCTGCGATCGTATTAAACACCATAGCGATAACCGACGTCGCAAGCGCCATACCAAAGATTCGGCTGTAAGAGAGTATATCGGAAATATAGGACGTTATGTCGTACCAGCTCGCAAGACCTCCTACGAACTTCTTTACTATTCCCTTCTTGTGTCTGCCCTGAGTGAACAGCAGGCCCAAAGCTCCAACGATGACCATCACAACCGCTGCTGTGCTCAGCACGGATATTCCCGCGACAGAGCCCAGAGCAAACAGTACGATCGCAAGCATTATCAGGAACCACATGCCCTTGTCAAATATCATAGCCATCCAATCCTTCTTGCGAGCCGCCATATACATACCCATGACCAAAGCCACCATTATATGTATTATGCCTACTGCAATGCACAGTATCAGCATATTCAGCGCACTTTCTATCGGATTGAACAACGCAGCGTCTATGCCGAACAAATCGCCCATGTATCCGCCGAAGAGTATGCCCCAGATTATCGTCGAAAAGCTGCATATGAATATCATCATCGTAACTTTTCGAAACATTCCGTCAGGCTGTCTAAGCTTCAGCACTATCAACGAACCTATTGCGATTATCGCGCCATAAACAGCGTCGGAGAGCATCATGCCGAAGAAAATAAAATAGAACGGAGCCATTATGAACACCGGATCTATTCCCCTATACGCCGGAGTGTCATACATTTCATCAACCGCTTCAAAAGGAGTCAGCGCGCTCTTATTTACTATAAGCGTCGGAGTATCATCCTCTTCTGTCGGATCGGTTATGTCAAGGTAGTACGCTTCTGCGGCGTTTTGCAAAGCCGCCTCCAGCTTATCCGTTCCGTCAGCACGAACATATCCTTCTATAACATTTACCTTTTTCGTTTCTCCCAATTTCGCGAGTGCCGTCTCCCGCCTGAGGCAGTATTCGAGATGCACTTCATGCGCCATAAGTGTGACGAGCTTTTTGGCTTCCTCTTCAGCCACCTTCTCCTGAGCGAGCCTTTCTTCGCCGAGCTTCGCCAGATCGCTGTCGAGCTGTTTTATTCTCTCTGCCGGCGTAGCGTCTGCTTTTTCCAGGACTGCATCCACAACTCCCAACTCTTTGAGCGCCATGCGTTTTTCCTCTGCTACCGAATTGTGCATCAGCACAAATATCGGCTGGAGCTCGTTTGCAGAATTCATAAAAGTAATTTCGCATAGCTCGTCGGAAATCTCTTTGATCTGCCGGATATTTTCTTTAGGCGCTATGCCGCAGAACGCAGTGACGTATTTGCTTTCGGATATATCCGTCAGCTTTACGTCGAGCTCGCTGAATTGCTCCAGCTGAGCCTTCAGAGACAATAGCTTCGCCGACTTTTGACGAATAGCATTAATATTCTCGTCTATGCTTTTCGCGCTCTGCATCAGCGCGTCTATCGCAGTGGCAGCGTCTTCATCCTCTTCTTTTAGCTTTGAGGCTGATATCTCCGGTCTTGGAGTTAAAAAGGACTTTTTGCTGTGGTCATAACGCTTGATCACGCCGATTGCGTATCTCGTCTCCTGCAGCTCACTCTCCAATCGCGATATCTCTGTGGAATTATCCTGTACACTCAGTTGTTCCTTAGGCTCAATTTGGGAGATTTCGGCTACGCCCGCCTCCTGCAAAGAGGCGAGAACCTTTCTGGCATCCTTTTTCATGACGATAGCGGATACCTTTTTCATCTCCACGATTGCCATTCTCGCTTCACCACCTATCTTCTTTTTGGTTTGTTTTATATAATGCGCAGTTTTCGCGCAAAATATCTAATTCTCAGTCACCGTACATTATAATATGGTTTTTTCTGCTTTGCTTTAAAACCGCCTAAGCTTTTCGCATTATACTCAGGACGGTATCTTTATTTTAATTATAAATATATTTTTTGTTGAGAATGAGTATATAACTCATTCTACATATCGTACGGTTTTCTGTGCATGTTTCACATTCATTTCCGAACTTTTCGTGATATTACACACAATGAATCTCACTTTTCTCATGCACTTTTTTATATGTAGCTATATAATTATCTATATGTTGTCTAAATTCTATAATATATTTCTTTAGTATTATTATTGAACATTTCTTGAGAATTGTCAAGTGCAATTAGCAAAATTAACAGCTAATTATGCAAATTTTTTCAAATTTTAAAACTATTTTCAATGAAATATGTGTATTATGTGTAACCTTACTTTATTTATACACAGTATCTTTCTTTATACATATCATATATATTTTCTATGACGTTATAGCCCCCTATAAACTATTATATGACCTTTTATTACAGCTCAGCATATATAAAGAGTTTTTCTTCTCGTCATTAAGAAGCCGGAATCACAGAAAATCTTTTTTACAACAGCCTTTTAAAACAAAAAAGAGCCGAAAGGAGTGTACCCTCCCACGGCTCAAAGCTTAATTTACTAAATTCAATTTACCATAGCTTTTACAATAAAGTCAACTGCTTTTTCATTATTTTTTGCAGCGACGCTGCGCAGATTGGCCATAACCGCTTCGTTTTCCTTCTCTTTGGCGGATACACTCTCGGCGGACTTACCTTCAGCGTCTGCAATGACCGCTTTCGCAGCCTCGCGAGCCCCGCCAATTATCTTTTCTGCATTTGCACGCGCCTTGCTCTGTTCCTCTTCGATGACTGCTTTTGCTTCAGCCGTCGCTTCCGCCGTCATCTGCTCCGCTTTCGCTTCAGCTTCTCTTATCTGAGTCATTATATCCTGCGCCATGTTCAGTCCTCCTTCTGTTTGTAAATTTATTACGGTATGCCGTTACGCATACTACTTCGTGCCGAAAAGTCTGTCGCCGGCGTCGCCTAAGCCGGGTACAATGTAGCCATGATCATCCAATTTCTCGTCAATGCACGCCACATAAATATCTACATCCGGATGCGCCTCCTGCACAGCAGCCACACCCTCGGGCGCGGCGATGAGACACATCAGCTTCATATTTTTTACACCTCTTGCTTTGAGCATACTCAGCGCATCTGACGCGCTGCCACCTGTCGCGAGCATAGGATCAACTACAATTATCAGCCTTTGCTCCACATCGGTGGGGAGCTTGCAGTAATACTCCACAGGATTGAGCGTATCCGGATCACGGTAAAGTCCTATATGCCCCACCTTCGCAGCAGGAATCAAGCGGAGTATTCCGCCTACCATACCCAAGCCGGCGCGCAGAATAGGCACAACGCCAAGCGTGCGGCCTGCTATCACTTTTGTTGTAGTTTTACAGATAGGCGTTTCCACCTCTACATCGCCGAGAGGCAGATCCCGCGTGACTTCATACGCCATCAGCATCGCTATCTCTTCCAGCAGCTCTCGGAAATCCCTCGTTCCGGTACCCTTGCTGCGCATCAGCGAGAGCTTATGCTGTACCATCGGATGGTCTATCACATATACGTTACTCATATATTTCCCCTATTTCGAATACTTTTTTTCTATTTCAGCTATCTTATCAATTCGCTTTTGGTGACGCTCAACTCCTGAAAACTCAGTTTCCAAAAACATATCCACAATATCTTTCGCCAACTCAGGCCCTATCACTCTGCCTCCGAGAGCCATAACATTAGCGTCGTTGTGAAGTCTCGTCGCACGCGCAGAAAATGTATCGCTAAGCATTGCGCATCGTACACCGGGCACTTTGTTCGCAGCAATAGATATCCCTATGCCTGTTCCGCAGCAAAGTATCCCTCTGTCGAACTCGCCGGAGACTACGCTTTCTGCCACAGCCAGAGCCGGATCGGGATAATCCGCCGGCTTATCGGCGGACGTACCAAAGTCTTTTATTTCATATCCTTTGCCGTTCAGATGCTCTATTATTTCCTCTTTCAGCTGAGCGCCCGCATGGTCGCTGCCCAATGCAATTTTTTTTACAGCCATATTCTGCCTTCCTCAAAAAATATTTGTCAATTATTATAAACAAAAAATCAGATTACGTCAAATCCCGCCGCGCGTATCATGCGATTCATGACAGCCAGACCTATTCCGTCAGTGTCAACAGCCTCAAAATATATCACGTCAGCCTCAAGAGTCCGCATGGCGTCGAATATATGAGCTGCAATCTGCTCTTTAGTCGCTCCGAGCGACACTGCATTTCGCCTATTATATAGCCTGAGCGATGCATCCGAGCACAGCACGAGCGGTCTTTTTCCAAGTTCTATATCTTTATCATACAACGAATTTATTTTAAATGCAATAGCTTCTGCATTTTCTCCCTCGACGACATACACCTTCGCTTCAGGCGAATAGTGCTGATAACGCATACCGGGGGATGGAGCGCACTCTCCGTCGTCCAATCCGCTGAGCACAGCCTTGGCAACTTTTGCATCTCCCGCAGCCTCGTTAAGCATTTCTACCGTGATTCCGCCCGGGCGCAAAACTACAGGTATCTCTCCGCGCGCATCCACAACGGTAGATTCTACACCTATTCGCACTTCGCCTCCGTCCAGCACAACCGGCACCTTGCCCATAAAATCTTCCTCGACATGCTCCGCCTTCGTCGGGCTGGGTCTTCCCGATATGTTTGCACTCGGCGCAGCTATAAATCTTCCGGAACGCGAAATCAACTCTCTGGCATACTCGCTCTCCGGCATTCTGACGCCCACCGAGCTCAGTCCTCCCCGCGTCACAGACGGCACGCAGTCTTTCGCCTCCAGCACCAATGTGAGCGGGCCCGGCCAAAATTTATCAGCCAGCTTTTTCGCCAATTCCGTAACATGCGTCAGTTCGTAAAGCTGCTCGCCCTTGCTTATATGCACTATCAGAGGATTATCCGCAGGTCTGCCCTTCGCTGCAAAAATACTGCGCACAGCCTCCGCATTCATGGCGTCTGCTCCCAATCCGTATACCGTCTCTGTAGGAAATATCACCAATCCGCCGGCGCGAATCACTTCGCACGCAATTTCCATACCCTGTTCGTGCTGTTTCTCATCCTTGAGACTGAAAACCTTAGTTTCCAATGCTACCGCCGCCTTTACTCCGCCCGCAGACTTGCTTCTCTGTCCGCAAGACTCAGAGCCTCAATTATCTCATCCATATCTCCGTCCAGGAATGCGTCCAATTTGTACAGAGTCAAGGAAATTCTATGATCCGTCACTCTGCCCTGCGGAAAATTATACGTGCGTATGCGCTCGCTTCTGTCTCCGCTTCCTACCTGGCTCTTTCTGGCTTGAGCATATTCTTCATCCGCCTGTGATTTAGCAAGGTCATACAGACGCGTTTTCAGCACCTTGAGCGCCTTTTCCTTATTTTTCAACTGAGATTTCTCATCCTGACACGTTACCACAAGGCCTGTCGGCTCATGAGTTATTCTAACCGCCGAGTCTGTCGTGTTGACACACTGACCTCCGTTGCCGGACGCACGATAAACATCTATTCGCAGATCCGCCGGATTAATCTGAATGTCCACATCTTCCGCCTCGGGAAGAACCGCAACCGTCGCGGCGGACGTATGTATTCTTCCGCCCGACTCGGTCTCGGGGACGCGCTGTACTCTATGTACTCCGCTCTCATATTTCAATCTGGAATACGCTCCCTTTCCCGAAATATTAAGCACAATTTCTTTTACTCCGCCCAGCTCGGTATAATTCGAGGACAGAGTCTCAGTTTTGAAATGATTTCTCTCCGCGTAGCGCGTATACATCCTGAGCAAATTCATACCAAAAAGAGCCGCTTCTTCCCCGCCTGTGCCCGCGCGTATCTCTAAAATTACGTTTTTGTTGTCGTTGGGGTCTTTGGGAATAAGCAGAAGCTTCAGTTCGTTCGTCTGATTCTCCATTTCTTTTTCCGTAGACTCCAGCTCTTCGCGCACCATCTCAGCCATTTCTCCCGATTCCAGCTCAAGCATCTCGCGCAGTTCATCCAGCTGCCGTGCATTGTTCATATACGCTTCATATACTGATACTATCTCTTCCAACTCGGCGTGTTCTTTGACAAGCTTCTGCCAGAGTTCCTGATTAGCTATAATATCACTGTCTGATATCTGTTTTGTCAGTTCTTCATAACGCTTTTTTATCTCTTCAAGTTTTTCAAACATAACGTCAATTCCTCTTTATCAAAAATACCACTTAATTAATATTCTAAATTATATAGGCAGTTTTATTTCGTTTTCTAATTCATCGACCATCCCGATACTATTCTGTCCAATCCGGCATAATCCTTATGAATCTTTACATTTCTGAGACAGCTCGAAAAAATCTCTTTAACCGCATCGCCCTGCGAGGCCCCTATCTCAGAACAAAAAAATCCGCCCGGCGCGAGTTTAGCCGGGAGCTGCTCCGCGAGCCTTTTATACAAAGCCAGGCCGTTTTTATCTGCCACAAGCGCAAGCTTCGGCTCGTAGTCACGGACTCCTGCATCTAACTCTTCATACTCCGCTTCCGATACATAGGGAGGGTTCGCGGTTATAACATCAAAAAAGCCGTCTGCCTCAGTCATCAAATCCGATTTCACAAAACGCACGTCGGCGGAAAGCTCCTTCGCGTTTTTTTCCGCAACATCTAAAGCGTCAGAACTTATATCGCAGGCCGTAACATCCGCTCCCGCGAGCTTCGCAAGGCTTATCGCCACGCATCCCGAGCCCGTACAGACGTCCAGTATTCTCCTTCCGCGCCCGGCATGTTCGAGAGCCATTTCAACCAAAAGCTCTGTCTCCTGACGAGGAATCAGCACTCGTTCGTCTACATAAAAGCGCATCCCCATAAACCATCTTTCGCCAAGAATATAAGCCAACGGCTCTCCCTTGCTTCTTCGTTCCGTCAGATAACTTAAATCCATATCGCTCATCTCCTCTTGCCCGCGAAGATAAAGCTCGGATATGCTCATACCAAGTATGGCTGAGAGCGCATAAACCGCCTCAGCCTTGTACTCGGTTATTCCTGCTTTTTTCAAGTCATCTCTAAGTTTTTTAAGCGCTTGCACCACTCTCATACTTACGGCCTGTCTCCTCGTACTTTGACGTCAGCCTTTCAAGTTCTTCATTGAGATTGTCTATTTCTTTCGACAGCGTCTCCAGCCTCTGTTCATTTCGAGCCTGTTCATCCTGAGCAAGAATCTTTGCATATTCTTCTTCCTTCTCACTCAGCTTTCGCTTTATCTTAGCCTGACCCCTGCAATAGCTGTTTTTGAGCGCGTCCAGCTCCTCCGGAGATTTCTCATCCAAAGCCATTTGGAACGCAATTATAGCGCATTCTATCATAGAATCGTCAGGCTCGCGCGTAGTGAGCCTCTGGAGCTGAAGCCCTGGCCAGCGCAGCGCACGAACCAGTAAATTATCATGCTTTGCCAGAAATTTCAGAAGTTCATAGGATAGCCCGGCTATAATAGGAAGCATAATCAAGCGGGAACCCAATCTAAGCAGCCAGCTCTCATTCCAGCCCAGGCACGCGTAGACCAGTATCGTAATTATCATAACAAGCAGCAGAAAGCTTGTGCCGCAGCGCGGATGCAGCCTGCCCTGCTTGCGCACGTTCTCTACTGTCATTTCCATTTCATTTTCGTAGCAGAAAATAGTCTTATGCTCAGCTCCATGATACATGAACACACGCTTTATGTCTTTCATAAGCGATACCAACGCCATATATGCTAAAAAAAGCCCCATTCTCACTACGCCGTCTATCAAATTAATCACAAGAGAGTTTTGTATAGAACCCTTGAGCCAGCTCGTTATCAACGTAGGCAGTATAAAAAACAGACCCACCGAAAATGCCAGAGCTATTATAACAGCAAAAACCATCATAACATCCATTGCATTTTTTCCGGTTTTCTCAGCCACATATTTTTCGAACTTGCTCGGCTCAAAATCTTCCTCATTGCTGTCGTCATACATCTTCGCCGCATCAGTGATCGTACCGACGCCCTGCACCATCATCTGCACGAAGTTCACGACGCCTCGTATCACAGGCCAAGTCAAAATATTATGACTTACCTTTTTGTTTTTCCAAACTTTCGTAACTATTTCGCCCGATTCCTTACGAACGGCTAACGCACTCGTTTCGGGCGCTTTCATCATGACGCCTTCCAGCACGCCTTGTCCGCCAATAGAACTTACTTTCAAACAACGCCTCCTAATCGCACGGCAATAAATTATACTGTCGAGTTAATTTTTTGCCATATTTTGCCTAGAAAAAAACAGACCAAAATAGGTCTGGTTTTTCGCAAATTATTTGATACCGTATCTCTTTTTGAAACGATCTACGCGACCGCCGGTATCTACCAGCTTTTGCTTACCTGTGAAGAACGGATGGCATTTTGAGCAGACATCTACCTTCAGCTCAGACTTAACAGAGCCGGTGATGAATGTCTCGCCACACGCGCAAGTCACCTTGCATTCGCCGTACTTGGGATGTACATCAGGTTTCATATTCGCAGTTTCACCCCTTTACCTTAAAATCGCAATTCCTATTATATCATATTATTGCAGAAATACAATACCTTTCTGCAAAATATTTTAATTTTACAATTAAGAGCAAAATCTAAGATCAAAATCTGCTCTGATTCATCTTGTATCCTTCTTTTTCCCAGATCGTAACCCATTCGTGTACACGTTTGAGAAATTCCTCATTGTTTTTCGTTCTCACCAGCATATTTATGAGCTGCTCAGTGACTTCTGTCGTATTGCCCGAAGATAACACCTTGCGTATCGTCCAAATGCCCTGCCGTTCCTCTTCCGAAAGCAGAAGCTCCTCGCGCCGCGTACCGGACTTGGCGAGATCTATCGCGGGGAATATTCTCTTCTCAGAGAGCTTGCGGTCGAGGTGCAGCTCCATGTTGCCCGTGCCTTTAAATTCCTCATATATTACCTCGTCCATTCTGCTTCCCGTTTCGACAAGGGCCGTAGCGATTATAGTCAGGCTCCCGCCGTTCTCTATATTTCTCGCCGCGCCGAAAAATCGTTTTGGTTTATACAGAGAGCTGGGATCTATACCGCCGGAGAGCGTTCTTCCGCTCGGCGGAACAGTCAGATTGTATGCGCGGGCGAGCCTCGTTATGCTGTCGAGCAAAACCACTACGTCGCGCCCATGCTCCACCAGACGCTTCGCACGTTCAATAACCATCTCCGCAACTCTTGTATGCTTTTCAGGTTTTTCATCAAAGGTCGAATACACCACTTCGCCTTTTATCGAGCGCTGCATGTCCGTAACTTCCTCCGGACGCTCGTCTATGAGCAGGACGATGAGTTCTGCATTTGGGTAATTGTGCGTAATGCTATTCGCTATTTTCTTTAATATAATTGTCTTTCCCGCTTTCGGCGGAGCAACGATAAGCCCGCGCTGTCCCATGCCTATAGGAGATACCATATCAATCAGGCGTATAGATAACTCCCGTGAAAATCTCGGACTCTCAAGCCTGAAACGATGATCCGGATATATAGGCGTAAGCTCCTCGAACGGGCGGCGCTTCATGCATTCCTCTACAGAACCGTCATTCACCGATTCAATATACAGCATAGCGAGCAGCCGCTCAGTGGCATCCGCCGGCGGGCGCGTTTTGCCTACCACCTTATCTCCTGTTTTAAGCCCGAATTTGCGTATCTGCGCCATGGAAACATATACGTCATTATGTCCGGGTAAATAATTCTCCCGGCGAAGAAATCCATAGCCATCGGCGTTCACCTCGAGAATGCCGCAGGCCTCAATGCATTCTCCGGATTCCAGCATCACTTTTACTGATTCGCTCAGCTCATTCGACATCGGATCCTCCGTCTCGCGGACTCTCCTGCGCCCCCGCGGCTCAGCACTAGACGCGCTCATCTTCTGCGCAAGAGCCAGTCTGTGTTCGCTGTCTATATGAGTTTCTATTCTCTTAGGCGTCTCTTCTTCATCCAAAGGCGTCAATTCAGGCGTCTCAATCCTGGGAGAGATTTGAAGCTTTTTGACATCTAATTCAGACAGCCCATCTTCCTCAGGAACAGTATCAATTATAACCGGAGCAGCTTTAACGGGAGCAGGAGACACAGACGACCGGTCGCCTCGTTCCTCTGCGAGCTGCAACAGTTTATCAATCAACGCTCCTTTTCTGTATGTAGTGACGGATTTTATGCCCGCCGCCTTTGCAATTTCTCTCAAATCTAGCAGGCTCTTGCTTTTCAGCAAATTTTTATCCATTTATTCCTCCCGTTTTTACATGCAATTAATTAAATTTCCGCTGCTTATCTAATTCTTTGATATATCAACTAATACGCCGGCGCTTTTTAACAGCAAAACATCCGACGCTTCTGTTTAATTCTATAAAATGCGCAAATTGTTATACGAAAATTAGCTGCGCACACTCGGCAGCGTACGCTAAGCCGACCAAACTTATGTAATCTGAATACGATATATTACATAGAATACAAGAATTGTATATAGTGATTATCCTATTATTTTGTTATTTTGTCAATAGCAGGAAACATGTTTTTCGTTATTTTTTCGTGAATTTTTTTAGTAAATAATGGTTCTGTTTATAAATAGTATTCGCTCTGCGCGGAATTACATCAAATTTTTATCATTCTCATTAGAATCATAAAGCAATTCACAATTACAGGCTCGCACTCTGCATTTTCAGCAAAGCGCGAGCCTTTTATACTAATACATTATCTGTTTATCTTAGACGCCGCATCGAAAAGCTCGCGGAAAAGCGGGTGCGGACGGTCAGGTCTGGACTTAAACTCCGGATGGAACTGAACGCCTACATACCACGGGTGATCCTTTATTTCGACAATCTCGACAAGATCGCTCTCCGGGTTTACGCCTGCGACGGACATTCCGGCCGCCTCCATAGCCTGTCTGTACTCATTGTTAAACTCATATCTGTGGCGGTGACGCTCTGCGATTTTCTCTGTTCCGTAAGCCTGCTCTGCTTTACTCCCGGGGACCAGCTCGCAGTCATAGCTGCCCAGTCTCATTGTTCCGCCCATTTTCTCAATGTTTTTCTGATCAGGCATAAAGTCGATTATCGGGTTTTTCGTACTTTGAACGTGCTCTGTAGAGTTCGCATCCTCCAATCCCATCACATGGCGAGCGAATTCTACAACTGCCAGTTGCATACCTAAACATATGCCGAGGAAAGGCACTTTGTTCTCACGAGCATATTTCGCCGCTACAATTTTTCCCTCGATTCCTCTCTCTCCAAACCCTCCGGGAACAATAATACCCTGAACGTCTCCGAGAAGCTTCTCCACATTGTCTTTGTCCTCGAGGTCTATCGCGCTGATCCATTTTATATCAACGCTCTTGCCGTGATATATTCCTGCATGATGCAGAGATTCTACAATCGAAAGATAAGCGTCGTGCAGTTCAATGTATTTTCCTACGATAGCTATAGTCACAGGTTCGCTGCTTTTGCTGTTCTTCTCGCGCTCCACCAGAGCTTTCCAGCTCTCGAGGTCACATTCGCGCTGCTCCAAGCCGAGCTTCTCACATACTATAGAATCCAGCTTCTCTTCGTGCATAAGAAGCGGAACCTCATAGAGAGAGTCACAATCGTAGTTGTTTATTACGCAGTCTGTCTCAACATTACAGAATAACGCAAGTTTTTCTTTTATGCTGCGTTCCATAGGACGCTCACAGCGGCATACCAGTATGTCAGGCTGAATACCCAAGCTTCTCAAATCGCGCACAGAATGCTGAGTGGGCTTAGTTTTTATCTCGCCGACCTTCTTGAGCAGCGGAACAAGAGTCACATGTATATACAGACAGTTATCGCGCCCTACCTGCCATTTTATCTGACGGATAGCCTCTAAAAAAGGCTGAGATTCTATATCTCCGACCGTTCCGCCTATTTCCGTAATAACGACGTCAGCTTCCGAACTTTTCGCGAGACTGAATATTCTATCCTTTATCTCGTTTGTAATATGAGGGATCACCTGTACCGTTCCGCCGAGATAATCACCTCTGCGCTCTTTTTGAATAACGCTGTTGTATACCTTGCCGGAAGTTACGTTACTGTCTTTAGACGAGTTCTCGTCAGTAAATCTCTCATAATGACCTATATCCAGGTCAGTCTCCACGCCGTCGTCCGTAACGAAAACTTCGCCATGCTGATAGGGACTCATCGTACCCGGATCTACGTTGATATACGGGTCGCATTTCTGAATCGCAACTTTATAGCCCCTGTTTTTCAGCAGGCGCCCGAGAGACGCCGCCGTAATGCCTTTGCCCAAAGATGAGACAACGCCGCCTGTTACAAAAATAAATTTGGTATCCATCATACCTTTCAAAAAACCTCCAACATTTTCAAGCTCTCTTTATTCTAATTGACAATCAGTTCTAATAAGGGACATGCCTCGTCATTCAACGCGGCAAAGCTCGCTGGCGCGAGCGCAATTCCGGCGCAGGGCTCCTCCTTCGCCAAATCCTGTCTTAAACCCGCAGCTCCAACAATACAGCCGGGATCTTTGCCTTTGTGTCTATAATTCGTTCCCGCAGACTAACCGCATCTGCGCGCCCAATTCGCTTTTAACCATAAAGCGAGCCAGCTCTGGCGCGAGCCGGCTTGCATAAAAACTTGTCTAGCAATCGAGACTGTTGTTCATTACAATTATTCTTGTACGTTTTTTAAGGTTGTCCTTCGTTATGGAGAAGTTGTTAGCGCCCAATCTGGAACGGTCAAAGTACTTGCCTGCAGCGTCTGTAAATTCAAACACAGGCGCTATGGGCATCTCGAGGAAAAGCGTTTTGTAGTGCATCGGGAGTATAATATTGGGGTTTATGCGTTTGCATATCTCCAACGCCTCGTTCGCATCTACCGTATAGAATCCGCCGACAGGAATCATCAGAACGTCCACATGCCCGAAAGCTTCAAATTCTTCCGCCGTGGGGATACATCCAACGTCTCCCATGTGCATTATGCTCATGCCCTCGGCTTCTATTTTAAATATTATGTTGTCGCCTCTGTTTGCACCGCCGTGATGATCATGTACAGAAGGGAAGCCTGTTATCTTCACGTCTTTTACTTGATATTCGCCCGGCTTGTCCATCAGGACGTAGTCGCCTTTTACGCATTCCACATAATTGTGATCAAAATGCTGATGCGAAACAAAAAGTATATCCGTTGTCAAATCTATAGGCTCGTATCCTATTTCGTTGTTAAACGGATCGAAAAGCAGCTCCAGCCCGCTTTCAAGACGAATTTTAAAACAGGAATGCGTGATCCACGTGAATTTCATATTCTACTCCTTTCGCAATTGAATAGCGTTTCAACTTTTACTAAAAAATATCATTCAGACGTATACGTCAGATTAACTCTGTTTACGTACTGCTCTCCGCCCATGCTGAGAATATACTCCAATTCTATTCTGCCCTCGCTCTCGCCTACATGCGCGTCTACAAGCGTGGGATACAAAGAGACATCCAGACTTCCAAACGGAGTATTATACGCTGCCGAAAAAGTCTTCTCTCTTTCGAACATCATGTTAGACTCGGCGGCGCCGGTCTTTATCATAGTTACAACATCGCCTTCAACTCTTATTTCAGTATCAACACTGCCGTCATCGTCCATCTCGGTGTAAGTCAGGACATGTCTGTCGTTCTCGCTGACGAGCTGTCCGTTAACATTCAGCGTAACGTCATCCCGCTCGCCGTCTCTGCTCTGCGAACCTACAATGCTAAGTCTGACATCTTTCTGCAACATGGCGTTTCCTCCCTACACTCTTATCTTGTTATTATATCATAATACTTCACGATATGGCAAAGTATTTTGCACAAAAAGAAGGTTTATTCCGCCCTTTCTTCTGCAATCTTTGCCAGTTCCGCCTCTACGGCTTTTGCCAGCGCCTGAGCCGATCGAATATTCATATGAAGCCCGTCTACCGTAACATACAGCGGGCCGCCCTTGCTGACCAGAGTGCCGAAAAGCTCGGTTGCAGCCGCGGCGCTCTCTTCATCCACCGGCTCTCCCGCCGCGATCATACGCTCTCTCTCCGCATGCTGCCACGCGCGTATGTCTATAAATATTTCGCCCTTAGCCTGACAGATTTTCTTCGCTGCATCATTCCACTGACCCGCCATGGCGTCTAACTCCCGCTCCGGCGTCTCTATTATGGCAGGTCCGATAACTATCATTCTCTTGCCATATGTATGCACATGATCTATTATATCAGCGAGATATCCCTCGTAATCTTCAGCAGACTTGCAAAGCTGATAGCCGCCCGGCATGAGAGCGTCTATATTGTCATACTCAGCCTTACAAACGGGGCTGATGGACGCCAGATACGGCATCACTATATCGTTTCCGCCCATGCAGAGTATTATAACATCCGCATCTTTAGACGTTGTGGGATGAGCCAGTTCTTCGCGCAGTCTATCACATATACCGCGGACGCAGTCCCCCGGCAGTCCGTAATTTTTATATCTCTTTTTTCCGGAAACATATTTAAGATAACCGAACCCGGGCGTCCCCCGCGTCAGGCTGTCTCCGAAGCACCACTGTATCATTTAAAGCCCTCCTTACAGCGTACTGTCTCTTCAATTCTACACTATGCGGCTCTCGTTATCAATAGCTGTTTGTCGAAAAAGCGTGAACAATCATTCTTCTTCCGGCGTAGGCTTTGCAAAGCAGACTAATATTATCTCAGCCGCGCCCGCCGCTTCGAGAACGGAGGCGCATTCGAGAATAGTTGCTCCCGTCGTTATAATATCATCCACAATAGCTATTCTCCTGCCGCGGACGTCCACGCCCTCTCTAAGTTTGAACGCTCCGGCTACGTTTGCGATTCTGCCTGCGGCGCTCTGCGTAGTCTGAGACTTTGTGTTTCGAATTCTATCGAGCAGAGCCTCGCACTCTATTCCGTAAAGCTCAGCTATTCTTTCTGCCAGATGCTCCGACTGATTATAACCTCTCGAGCGTTGTCTGCTCTTATGCAGCGGAACATAAGTCAGCGTATCAAACTTGGCTCTTTTCTCATTCAGCAGCTTAAACATCTTATCGCCCATTTTCTGAGCCAGCCACGTCTCTTCTCCATATTTCAGACGATGTACCGCATTTCTCGAAAGCTCACAAAAGCTCATGTACGCATAGCAATCGTAGCCCTTGACTTCTATTCGTCCCAGCTTTTGCACCTCTTCCTCCGCCGCGCAGTCGGCGCATAACTTGCTGACAGCATCGGCATTCTCTGACCCGCAATATATACATGCCGAGATATCCGGATACAGCAAATCCATAATAAGCGAGCCTGCACTTTTAAGCCTTCTTATCATTTTTCATTCTCCAGCATTTTCAGCAGATCATCAAAGCTCGGCTCAGGTTCTTCCGGCGGTCGTTCTTTTTCAAGCTCAGATTGCCTCTCCTCGTATACTTGAACATCAGGATTTCCCTTAGCGCAATCCCGCAGCTCATATTTCATCCCCGTCAGCCTGCGCGATATTTTTGTGTTGAGCACCATACTCTCTATCGTGCTCTCCCGACCTATTATAATCAGCTTTTTCTTCGCTCGGGTCACTGCCGTATAGAGAAGATTTCGCGTCAGAAAATTGCTGCTCGGGTAGCACAGCGGCATTATCACCGTGCCGAACTCGCTGCCTTGGCTCTTGTGTATCGTAATAGCATAGGCGTGTTCTATGTGCTGCATTGCCTCTGCATTATAGTCCGCCTTTTTCTCTCCGTCAAAAAGTATCTGAACTGTCTTTTCCGACATATCTATATCAGATATTACGCCCATATCGCCATTATACACGCCCGTCCCTTTCACAGTACCTGTATTCGTATCTGCGCGCCATTCCATGGAATAGTCGTTCACAGTCTGCATTACCTTGTCGCCCACACGGAATGTCCTCTCTCCGTATGTCACCTCCGGCTTATAAGGCGCGGGCGGGTTTATCGCGGCTCGTATTCTGTTGTTTATTTCTTTAGTACCTATGAGACCTCTTTTCACCGGGCAAATTATCTGAAGCTCGTCCAGACTCGTCTCCTCTGCGCATCTGTCAAATATCTCTTCCGTCCTGGCCATTGTATCGCTGTGATTATACGCCGGAATAAACGAAAACGTACCGTCGCCGGTAAATTCCATAGGTTCACCCTGGTTTATCCTTCTGGCGTTATACGCAATATCGCCGTGCTGTCTGAAAACATGCGTAAGCCTCGCAACGCTTATTTCCTCGCTCGCTATTATGTCCTTCAGTACATTTCCCGGTCCGATCGACGGAAGCTGATCGGCGTCTCCCGTGAGTATCACGCGCGTACCCGGCTCTATCGCAGAGAGAAGAGCGCTCATTAAGAATACGTCTATCATTGAAGTCTCATCTATTATTACCGCCTCCGCGCTCAGCTTCCTTTCTTCATTATACGCAAAGGACATTGCATCGTCGTCCCCGCCTCCCTCATATTGCAGCAGTCTGTGTATAGTCTGAGCCGGACGTGACGTAGTTTTCTCCATGCGCTTTGCGGCTCTGCCTGTCGGCGCGGCGAGGCTCACGCCTATTCCGTTCCGCTCCAGCATGGATATTATGTGATTTAATATAGTTGTTTTTCCCGTACCCGGACCGCCCGTTATCACGCAGACCGTCTGCTCCATAGCCATATAGACCGCCTGCTCCTGCTCCGGCGTAAGCTTAACCCCGTTTTCATCCTGCTTTTTTATCTGCACTGATATTTTCGGCTTGCAGCGAGAAAGCGCCATGAGCTTTTCCGCACAGTATCTCTCCGCGCGGTGAACGTATCCCAGTCCTATTGCTTCTACACCGTTATACTCTCTTATCGCTACTCTGCCGAAAATTTCCTGCTCTGCTATCTCTGCTCTCACAGTCTCTTCAGACTCGTTAAGCATACGCATCGCATCTTCGACCAGACCGTCCAGAGGCAGGCATGTGCTGCCCTGACGTTCGCAGGCCTGATTCAGAATGTATTTTATTCCCGATGAAATACGATAATTTGTGTATTTCCCAGAGCCGAGACGCTCTGCTATAGCATCCGACATTTCAAAGCTTATACCGCGAATATCGTCGGAGAGCTGATACGGGTTTCGCATGGCGACCTCTCTCGCCCTGTTTCCATAAGCCTTAAAACACGCCATAGCCTGACGCAGAGAAAGCCCCAGCTCCTGCAGCTGAAACACAGCAAAGCGAACGTCGCTCGTCTCTCTATACTGCTGCGACGCGCTCTCCGCCAGCTTCTTGCTCACGCCCTTCACCTTCGCCAGCTCTTCCGGATTATTCTCTATCACATCCAGCGTATCTCCATGGAAGGTATCCACAATGCGCTTTGCCAAAACGGGACCTATGCCTTTTATAACTCCGCTGCTGAGAAAAGACTCTATACCCGAATCTCCGACAGGACTCCCTGTCTCAAGAGCTTTAAATTCAAACTGTCTGCCATGCTTTGAATGCGTGACATATCCTCCGCTGAGCTTTACACTCTCGCCCGGGCGCACGGGAAAGCAGCTGCCTACGCAGACCGTTTCTCCATCTTCTGTGTCTATATTGAGAACGGTATAGCCGTTTTCGTCATTTCTAAATATTACAGATAATATTTTTCCTTCAAGTTGTTCCATACCGTTCGACCTCATTTGTCAAAATAGCTGCGGCAAAAAAACATCCGCCTTTTTATAATAATAATCATACATTTTAATCGACAGATTGTAAAGCGATTTTGAGATAAATAAAAGCAGACCCTCCGCCCAGGGTCCGCTTTCAATATGGGGAAAGAAAACTTGAAGAAGGTATTTCGCCTTGCTACAGTTGGTATTATAGCTCATTCATGTGTATGTTTACTATCGGAATTAGGTTAAAAACATGTTAATTTTTAACATTTTTCATCAAACAGCATCCATAAAAGCAACATCTTTCGCGAACAAAAACAAAAATTGACCTCTGATTCTTCATGATATATAATTATATATATAAACTCACAGGAGGTGCCGAACATGAAACAGCATAAATTTTGGGCTTTTGCCGCACTCGCATGTATGGCATTGGCGTTCTTCACCGGATATAAACATAAATAATAGTCAGAAAAACATTAGAGCGGCTGCCTCCTACATCATGACGGCAGCCGCTTTTTTGTTATCTTATGAAATGAGTGGAGATTCTCGGTTCATATTCCGGCGGGTTAATCCCGGCTTCTCTCCCTGCTTTTATACACTTCAACAGCCACGCCATATTCTCTCCCAGCGTACGCATAGTTTGAAGCCCTTCCTCATCTTTCTTTACGTCCTCCGGCGTGAATCCGTGGACCTGATTCCAGTATTGAGAGCCTACAATTTGCATGTTGCAGATTGAAAAATACTTGTTAAGCCTGTCAAAAGCCGCCGTCGCGCCTCCTCTGCGGCATGAGACCACCGCCGCGCCCAGCTTGCCGGATATTTTATCTGTCGGACCGCAGAAATTGCTGTAGAACAGCCTGTCTGCAAATGAACATATCTGCCCCGATGGACCTGCATAATAAACAGGAGAACCTAGTATTATGGCGTCGTATCCGTCGAGCTTTTCCAGCGTCTCGTTCACAGCGTCATTGAAAACACATCTGCCCGTTTCAGCACAGCGATTGCACGCAATACATCCCGCTATCGGTTTTTTCCCCAAATACAGTATATCCGACGCTATCCCATGCTTTTCCAGAGTTTCGGCCACTTCGCTGAGCGCCGTATATGTACATCCGTTCTCATTCGGACTTCCGTTTATCATTAAAACCTTCATGCTTTCCTCCCAACATAAACTCAAAACAGCTCCGCAAGAGCAGCCGCCCGCTTACATCCGTCCGTTTTATATATGTCTCCTATTGCATTCACTTCGGAAACTATGACTTCGCCGACGGAATTCCACTCCATAAGCTCTACGCTGCGTTCATATGCAAATCTGACTCCGTTCGCCGTGTCGGCGTCCGTATCCGCGAAGCACACTATCAAAGCGCCAAAGCGCACTTTTTGCCGGATATATCTTTTTCCCCTACTACAAAAGAATACATCTTGTCCAGCACGGCCTTTATCTGCGACGGCATGGTATACCAATAAACCGGCATTGTAAACACTATCCCATCTGCATTGAGAATATCCGGAGCCATGACATTAAAATCGTCGTCAAAGCTGCATGCCTTGCCCGTTTTATAGCATGTGTCGCACGCACGGCATCCTGAGACATTCATAAAAGCCGCATCGTATCTTACAACCTCATGACCTTTTTTCTTCGCCGCTTCCACAAATGCGTCTGTCAGCGCAAAACTGTTTCCGTTTTTGCGCGGACTTCCCGTTATTACCGTCAGCTTACTCATATCAAAACCTCCCGAATTTGCTTTTTCTATTACACATAAATGCGCTGTCTTCTATATTTATTATATTTAATACGGAAATTAAATCAAGCGTTTTCGGACAGCCACGCCGTCACCTCTGCATTGCAATCAGCCGCTTCACCGCGCGGTATGCTCAGCCCGTCCTTCACGACAGCATCCGGCTCCAGCTCCGCTATGGCGTCTGCCGTATTTGAAAGCCCGCTGCCCCCGTTTGTACAGTGTGGCATAATAATCTTTCCCGAGAAGTCGTATTTATCCAAAAAGCTGTAAACCGCCATAGGCATGTCTCCCCACCAATTCGGATAACCGAGAATTACTGTATCGTAATCGTCTATATTTTCCAACTCGGACGAAAGCTCAGGTCTCGCTCCGTCAGTCTGCTCCTTGGAAGCCATATCGACAAGCTCGTCGTAATTATCAGGATATTGCTGAGCTGTTTTTATTTGAAAAACATCCCCGCCAGTCTGTTCCTGAATCATGCGCGCTATATATTCCGTAGTGCCGTATTCGCCGGTTTCGTCCGCGACCACGCTCGCACTGCTCGTCGTATCTGCGTTTATCGGCATTGTAAAATATGCTATAAGAGTTTTTCCCCGGGCTGAATCATCTGACGCCGGAGCGCTCTCAGATACATAAGCCGACGCTGATGCAGCTTCAGACTTGACCGCAGCTTGGCTCTCATCTGCCGTCTCTGTTCCTACTGAACACGCCGACAGTATAAACGCACATGCTGCGCATAAAACCAAAAATACGTTCCTTTTTTTCATTTTTTCTCCTTTGCATTGCTTTATAAAAATATTTAATATTCCCTCTAGGTTAACTCGATTAAAAACTTTTCGCTCCATACTACAGCTAAAAAATAATAATGAGCGCTTCTCTCTATATAAAGCTCATCTATATTTTATAAGTTAAACCTGACTTTAAGTCAAGAAATAAAATGTATTTTCACTGATATTTTTTATTTGACATTTCAAAATACTTTTTGATATAATAGCTATGATCGAGCAGCGAAGAGCGTAAGTCCAGGAATGGACTTACGCTCTTTTTTTCTTTATAAATATTTTTAAAAGCCGGCTTTCAGAATTTCACTTTAAAGAAATGGAGGAAATATAAATGCAGAAAGCAGAAGAAACAAACAAGCTTGGCACTCAGCCCATAAGCAAGCTGATGAAAACCATGGGGCTGCCGATGATTCTCTCAATGATGCTTCAGGCTTTATACAACATTGTAGACAGTGCTTTCGTGTCAAATATGAGCGACGGCGGAGAGCTCGCCCTCAACGCGCTGACCCTCGCCTTTCCCGTTCAGGTTCTTATGGTCGCTATAGGCATCGGCACCGGCGTGGGCACAAATGCGCTTCTTTCCAAATCTCTGGGACAAAGCAACTCAGAAAAAGCAAATAAAGTCGCCGGGAACGGAGTATTCCTCGCGCTGGTGATTTACCTGCTTTTTGTGCTTTTTGCCATATTCGGCCTCAGAGCTTATGTAGACTCACAGACCACAAATCCTGTTATTGCCGAGATGACTATGCAGTATCTAAAAATCTGCTGTTTCATTTCCTTCGGCATAGTGTTCTTTTCTATTTACGAAAAGCTGCTCCAAGCTACAGGCAGACCCCTATTTTCCACTATAGCGCAGGTTTCCGGTGCGATCACTAATATTATACTCGATCCTATTATGATATACGGCTATCTGGGCTGCCCTGAGCTGGGAGTCAGCGGCGCGGCTTACGCTACAGTAATAGGTCAGATAGTTTCATTCCTGCTCGCGCTCATTTTCCATCTGAAATTTGACAAGGAAATTTCTAATAAACTCATATACTTCAAACCCTCCGGTAAAATAATAAAAGAAATATATTCCATAGGCGTTCCCGCAATCATAGCCCAGGCTCTCATGTCTGTGATGACGTATGCCCTCAATATAATACTCGTAGCAATAAGCGAATCCGCAGTTACGGCATATGGACTTTACTACAAAATACAACAGTTTGTGCTATTCGCGGCATTCGGACTCAGAGATGCAATCACGCCTATAGTTTCCTTCAATCACGGTATGCAGAGCGTGCCTCGGATACGCGACGGTATCAAATACGGTATGCTTTACACTTTAGGTATAATGCTTATCGGTCTTATAATAATTGAAGTCTTCGCAAACCCCTTAGCAGGTATTTTCGGGCTTTCCGGAGAAACAGAGGCGCTGTGCATATCCGCAATGCGAATAATCTCAATAAGCTTTATATTTGCCGGCGCGAATATAGCGTTCCAGGGAATATTCCAAGCGCTCGGCAGCGGCGCAGAAACTCTGATAATTTCAGTTTTAAGACAATTGCTGTTTGTCCTTCCTGTAGCATGGGCATTTTCCCAGTTCGTACTCAATTCCAGTGCGGATACTTCTGTCGTCTGGTACACATTTATCATCGCTGAAGGTGCAACTGCCGCTGTATCCTGCCTGCTGATGAAGAGAATATATAGAAAAAAAGTCGCAGTCCTCATAAAAACAGACGCTAAAGCGCAGAAGGCGGCCGCATCCGCATAGCTTTCTTTTTCCAAACAGAAAAAGGACGTTCCGCACACAAGCAGAGCGTCCTTTTTTATACTATATTATTTCAATGAAATATATATGTCCAACTCTCCGTTCTCCATATCCGCGCTCTTGTATTCTTCAAAATCGCAGACAAAGCTTCTGGGCAAATCTGACTGCCATGCCGCTTGCCAAAACTCAGATACCGCCTCTATGACGTTCCCTTTCAGATTGAACTTGGCGTATCTCCCCGCGGGAATAATCGACGTTATTACATCACCGCCTTCCTGTTCGCCTTCCGCCGCACATCCGACAATTGCCGTATATTCTACGCAGTCGCCTTTTGACAAATAATTCGTATATATTCCGAATGCGCTTCCTCCTTTTTTTCCTTTTATGGCGTCGCACACTCCGCCTGAATAGAATTTCTCCCACAACCCGCCTATCACAGCGCCGGCGTCAGGCGATGCGCTGCACGTCCTCGCTGACAAGCCTGCCACTCGTATCTCTTCCAGCATTACAACTTCGTAGTCCATCTTACAGCCTCCCGATTAATCTTTTACAGAAATTATACACTGCGAAACAAGACGTCGGCATGTCTCTATTTGTTGTATTTAGCAGATATTTTTTCTGACGTTTTGCGCATTACGTTTCTTAGCTCTTGAGGCTGCATAAGCTCTGCCTTGTCGCCGAATGTCAATATCCAGCTTACTATGTTTTCTGCATCTGAAAAAAAGTCATACGAAAACATAAGACGACCGTCTTCCCTCTCTTCAAAGCTGTCCGTTCCGAATTCTTCCGCAAGTCTCCATTTGCAATCCGGTTCGAATAACGCCCGGACTTTATATTTACGCGGGAAAATACGCTCCTCCGACAAATCAGGCAGAGGTACGGGCCGAGTTTCATACACTTCTTCTGTTTTCAGCTCTGTCATCCGCGTCAGTTTAAACAGTCTGAAATCTTCCCGCAGTTCGCACCAACCCCAGATATACCAGCTGGACCATCTGAACAGCAGATAATAAGGTTCTATTTTACGCCTGCCCTCGCCTTTCGGCGCAGTATATTCAAAGCTTACTGTTCTTCTGTTCTCTATCGCTCCCAAAATACATTCTATCTTAGGCGTCAGGCTTTCTCTGTGCCACGACGAGAGATCAATCAGTATATTGTCGCTCCCCGGCACAAATTCCGAGCTCCCGGCTGACAGCTTGTCCATAAGCTGCACGTACCTTTTTGTCCCGCTTACGCTGTCCAAGCTCCTAAGTCCCGCCAATATAGCCTGCATATCCGACGAAGTCAGCAGCGTGCTGTCTATTTTATATCCGTCCATTATTGATATACCGCCGTCTGCGCCGCGTTTAGTGACTATCGGTATGCCCGCTCTGCAAAGCGCGTCTATATCTCTGTTTATAGTCCTGCGAGAAACCTCAAATTTTTCAGCCAGTATAGGAGCCGTCGTCTTATCCCTCTGCAAGAGTATAGCCAATATTCCTATCAATCTGTCTAATTTCATCGTCTGCGTTCTCCGACCTTCATCTTTCATCTTCTTTTCTGCAAATAACTGACGCATACTTTGTTTTATTTTATCACGGCAAACATGACGTGTATACGGCATAATTTTATTGTAACAAAATTCGTCATTCAGGCATACATATATTAATATAGACGAAAGGGGGCATGACTTTTGCTACAATGCAACAGGTTCAGCATTGTGACTAAGAACTATCTTTCCCGTTTTTACGACATATTGGAGTGCATGAAAGAGGGAATGACAAACGCTCAGCTCAACGACAGCATATCTCACAACTTTATTGTCCAGATGATACCCCACCATGAAGCTGCTATTCAGATGTCGCAGAATCTTCTGCAATACACTACTTTTATACCGCTTCAAAACATAGCTCTGGGTATTATATCTGAACAGACGCAAAGTATAGAAAACATGCGGCAAGTGCTGGAATGCTGCTGCGAAGTGACAAACTCTCAGCAAGATCTCCGGCTTTATCAAATGCGTGTAGATCAGATAATGCGAACTATGTTCCGAGAAATGCAAAACGCTGCTTCCACAAATGACATAAACGCCAATTTTATGCGCGAAATGATACCTCACCACGAGGGAGCGATACGCATGTCAGAAAACGCGCTCAGCTTTAACATCTGCCCTCAACTTGTTCCTATACTCGACGCTATAATCACCTCGCAGAAAAAAGGCGTCCGCGAAATGCAGCAGCTGCTCCGAAGACGGTAAAAAACACATGCAAAAATGCAGATCTAATCGGCCTGATTAAATCTGCATTTTGTTTTTTATTGTTTTAGCAAATGAGCACCTTTACGACGCATTACACTCCAGAAGCCTTCAAAATCCTCATCGGTAAAGCCTCCTCCGCTAACCAATATCTCGTAGGTCTCTCCCCGCCACCTGTATCCAACATTTGACTCCGCATAGCCATTTCTGAAGTAAAACTGTTTCCGTTTTTCACGCTGGGCGTTGTTGTCGGCGTCCTCTCTTTGAGCTTCAATATCCACTATAATCCGCCTGCCCGCTTTGGCTTTTTTTATCTCCGCCAGAGCCCGAGAGCCTATTCCTCTGTTCCTCTGTTTTTCCTCGACAGCAAAATATATAATGTGAGTTATGTCTTCAGCGTTGAGAAGCGCGGCAAACCCGCAAAAGCAGTTTCCCTCGTAAAACGCAATCAGCTCGCTCAGGCCCGAGCCGTCTCTCATCAACGGCTCCAGAGGTCTGCGCTCATTTTCAGGAAACGACCTGACATACAGCTCCTGCACTGACTCAAATGCGTCTGATTTTTCATTTACAGCTTTAACCACAAGCATAGCGCCGTCTCCTTCCGTTCAATAAGGGACACCGCCCCGTCATTATAAATCACGCTCTTGCACGCCGCACATGACTTAGAGCAGGAGCATTGCATCGCCGAAGCTGAAAAATCTGTATTTTTCGCGCACGGCTTCTTCATAAAGCGACAGCGTCTCATCTCTGCCTGCGAAAGCGCTGACCAGCATGACCAGCGTGCTTTCCGGAAGATGGAAGTTAGTTATCAGCGCATCCACGAGCTTAAATTTATAGCCGGGATATATGAATATCTGCGTATTGCCGCTCGCCGCCATGAGCCGTCCGTCCTCTCCCGCCGCGCTCTCCAGCGTGCGGACACTCGTCGTCCCCACGGCGAATATCCTTCCTCCCGCGTCCCGGATGGCGTTTACCTTGTCCGCCGCCTCTTGAGTCACTCGAAAGAATTCGCTGTGCATAGAATGCTTTTCCACATCATCGACTTTTACCGGTCGGAACGTGCCCAGACCTACGTGAAGAAGAACTCGGATTATCTCAACTCCCTTGGCCTCTATCTCGCGCAGCAGCTCCGGCGTAAAGTGCAGCCCTGCCGTCGGGGCGGCTGCCGAACCGTCCTCGCGCGCATAAACAGTCTGATATCTGGTCTTATCCTGAAGCTTTTCGTGTATATACGGAGGAAGCGGCATATTCCCTAGCTTGTCCAGTATTTCCTCAAAAACGCCGTCAAACTCAAATTCCACCTCTGTCATCCCGTCCGGAGCTTTGCTGATTATCTTAGCGCAGAGCTCAGGTGAGAAATCCACATAATCTCCTATTTTGAGTTTTCGCCCCGGTCTCATTATTATGCTCCAATTAGTCCGCGAATTTCTCTCCAGCAGCAGAAATTCAACCTCTCTGCCGCCTTCCCGCTTCGTGCCGAAAAGACGCGCCGGTATAACCTTCGTATCGTTTATAACAAGAGCATCGCCCGGTCTCAAATATTCCTTAATATCTCGGAAAGTCCTATGCTCTCTCTTTTTAGTATTTCTGTCGTAAACGAACAGCCGAGAGCTGTCTCTCGGCTCGACCGGAGTCTGCGCTATCAGCTCCTCCGGCAAATCATAATAAAAATCACTTGTATTCATATCTCTCCTGCTCCCGCGTTTATTCCTCTTCCTGTTCAAAGAACGTGCCCTGCGCGGCGTTTTGCTTCTCCGGAGGCTGTATTCCGAGATGCTTATACGCCAGCTCCGTAACTATTCTGCCGCGAGGAGTACGCATTATATATCCTATCTGCATCAGATACGGCTCGTACACATCTTCTATAGTGCGAACCTCCTCGCCCGTCGCAGCGGCGAGCGTCTCCACGCCCACTGGCCCTCCGCCAAACAGATTTATAACCGTCCTCAATATCAATCTATCCAGATTCTCCAATCCGAGCGGGTCTATCTCCAGCATTTCGAGCGCTTCCTTCGCCACACCTTCCGTTATTACGCCATCTGCCTTTATCTCTGCGAAATCTCGGACGCGGCGCAGCAGCCTGTTCGCTATGCGAGGAGTCCCGCGCGAACGCCGAGCTATCTCCAAGGCTCCGTCCTCCACGATGGGGACTCCCAATATCGCCGCCGAGCGCGTTACTATCTCGCACAGTTCCTCATGAGTATACAGCTCCAGTCTGTTTATAACTCCGAATCTGTCGCGCAGAGGAGACGTAAGACTTCCCGCTCTTGTTGTAGCGCCTACAAGTGTAAAATGCGGCAGGTCTATCCTAAGCGAGCGAGCGCTCGGGCCTTTGCCTATTATTATATCCAGCGCGAAATCCTCCATAGCGGGGTAAAGCACCTCTTCCACACTCGCGTTCAATCTGTGTATCTCATCAATAAACAGCACGTCGCCTTCCGAGAGATTAGTCAGCAGCGCCGCGAGATCTCCCGGCCGCTCTATCGCAGGGCCTGACGTAATTCGTATGTTCACGCCCAGCTCATGCGCTATAATATACGCCAGAGTCGTCTTGCCCAAGCCGGGCGGTCCATACAGAAGAACGTGATCCAGCGTATCCTTTCGTTTCTGAGCCGCTTCGATAAAAATCGCCATTTTCTCTTTTACCTTGCTCTGGCCTATATAGTCGTCCAAAGCCTTTGGCCTGAGATTCGCGTCTGTATCTTCGAGCTGTGCAAATGCGGACACAATTCTGTTATCGCTTTCTATTCCATTCATATTCACACCGCCTTACTGCTTCGCCAGACTCTTGAGCGCCAGCCGAGTCAGTTCCTCCGCACTGTCAGCCAGCTCTCCGACTGCGCTCACAGCAGATACCGCGTCGCTCTTGTCATAACCCAGAGCTATGAGAGCCTCTATCGCATCCGAAGCCTCGTTGCCGCTGCTTTGATCCATAAACACCGCCCCCGCAGCGTCCGCCGCGTCCACCTTATCTTTAAGTTCAAGCACTATACGCCCCGCTGCCTTCGGGCCTATTCCCGGAGCGCGTGTAAACGCCTTTGTATCCTGAGCCAGCGCAGCCTTTGTAATCTCTCCTATCGTCATGCTAGACAACACGGCCAGAGCGGATTTCGAGCCTACTCCCGAAACTCCCAACAGCCTTTGAAACATCGCCTTTTCTTTCAGATTTTCAAAACCATACAGCGATATTTCCGTATCGCTTATGCTCATATGAGTGTACAGTCTCTCTCTTCTGCCTTTTTGCGCCATCGCGAGAAAGCGCACTGTTGCAAATATCTTATAGCCTATGCCGCCGGTTTGCAGCACGACGTAATTCTCCGCAATATGGGCGACCTCGCCCTCTATGAATTCTAACATGCTTCTCCTCCGTATCTTTATTATTTTACTACATGAGGATTTGTTTGTACAGCGCAAAAATAAAGGGACGGATATCCGCCCCTCGTCATTCCTCATCTCAGTTTATCATAATCGAAATCGCCCTGCGGCCAGTTGCCGATAAACCAGCTTTGGACAGTATCTCCATCCGACTCCAGTTCCAACATAATATCTTGATCCTCCAGGACTATGCCGTAATTGCCCCCCATGCTGCCTTCTTCGCCAAAATTAATCCAACCTGCATCCTTGAGCTTTTTATCAGCTTCTTCCAGTGAATCTCCCACTTCTACACCTGCGGCGACGACGTCCCCCTTCTCAGAGCTGATCATGCTGCATTCATTGTTCGACGACCACTCGAGATAGAATCCGTCAATCTCATAAGCATTTGAATTCGCCAGAAGCCGAGCTTCTGTCTCTTTCATATTGAGCTTATCTATTAATACGCTCCAGCCTCCGGTTATATAATCCGCCGCGTCAAGCTTATCCGAAGCGGCCGACTCTGCCGGTTCTTCTGACGTCGAAGCAGAATTGACTTCCATGCTTGCAGTTAAACTTGGTTCCCAAGATTCAGCCGCCGCGCTGCTCTTATTTGAGCTGCATCCCGGCAAAGCCATACACATCGCAGCAAATACAACCGCGAAAAGTATCGGTATTTTGATGTTCTTCATATCAGACTCCTCTTATTTTTTATTGTAAATAATACTATTACAGTAGTCTAAACAATATAAAGCATAAAGCAAATTTCTGTTGAGATATTCTTCATTACACATTACGCTTTATTTTTCAATAAGGGGCGCCGCCCCGTCATTCAACAAGTGTTCACGGTTATAATACATCTCCGCAAACAGCGTGTCAAGGATATGAGCATCCTGCGCCAATATTTTGTTATTCTTCTTCGCATACAAAATATTGCTACATAAACAGTATGCGCCGCTTGCTCATAAAAAAATTGTGTGCTACAATCGTTTTGGAAGCGTATCTGGAGGTGCAAATGAGATTTTCCCGCGACAAAAACTTTTACAAAACACTGCTCGCTCTGGCATTGCCTATTGCTTTGCAGGACTTAATAAAATTCGGACTGAACATGGCCGATAACCTCATGGTCGGACGATTGGGAGAGACCGCGCTTTCCGCCGTTTCTATAGCCAACCAACCGTTCTTTTTGTTTTCTCTGATAAGCTTTGGTCTTGCCAGCGGAGGCTCTGTCCTCGTCGCTCAGTATTACGGAAAGCAAGAAAACCGAGCCATCAGCCCGATTTTCTCTATTGCTCTTATAATCGCGCTTTGCGCAAGCGTAATCTGCGGAACTATTGTTTTGCTCTTTCCTGAGAGCATAATGAGCATCTTCGTCCCCGGAGAGCCTGACGTAATAGCGCTGGGCGCTAAATACCTGCGTATAGTCAGCATAACATATTTTACATACGGTCTGAGCAACACTATTATACTTCTTCTGCGCGGCGTCGAGCTTGTACGTCCAACTTTGATAATAAACATTATTTCGTTTTTTATCAACGTCGCACTTAACTGGGTTCTCATATTCGGAAAGCTTGGCGCTCCTGCTTTAGGCGTCGAAGGCGCGGCTATAGCAACCGTCGCCGCGCGTCTTTTTGACGTAATTGCAATAATGATATACATTCTGCGTATAGATAAAAAGCTTAACTTTAATCTGCGCGATCTTTTCAGCCCAAACCGAAAGCTCTTTCCTGATTTTGTCAAGTACAGTATACCCGTAACTTTGAATGAGACCATGTGGGGGCTGGGTATACTCATGATTAGCGTGGTGCTCGGCAGAATGGGACAGGAAGCTGTCTCTGCCGCAAGCATAGCGAACGTAATGCAGCAGATCGGTTCCGTAATGCTCTTTGGCATATCAGGCGCGGCGGCTGTACTGACAGGCAAAGAAATCGGCCGCGGGAACAAAGAGCTGGCCAAGACCAATGCAAATACCATGCTCATAGTCGTACTCATAATAGGCGCAATAATGGGCGGACTGCTCTTTGTTCTCAAGCCTGCGATACTAAATATGTACACGCTCGAGGCTTCCACTGTCCAAATCGCCGGCCAAATGCTAAACGCAACCTCCGCATATTTGCTTCTCGATTCCGTATGCTCTGTCTGGATGGTAGGTATTTTCCGAGGAGGCGGCGACACTCGATTTGCGGTACTTATCGACGTACTCACACTCTGGTTCTTCTCCATTCCCATAGGGTGGATATGCGGTCTTGTATTGCACATGCCCACCGCCCTGACGTACATCGCGCTGAAGCTGGACATACCCGCGCGCCTGATAGTCTGCGCATTCAGATACAGAACGGGAAAATGGCTGCGCGATGTAACACGCGAGCTCTAGCATATTTTTCCTGCAAATTGCGTATAATTGCTATACTATAACAGCAGCAAGGAGCAGGAATATGAAGCATAATCTGGCAATAGGCGGATGCGTATTCGCATTATTCGCGATAGCTACCGCCCTTGTATATTTCACTTTGTCCCCCGTCGCTATGCTGACGACGGCTCAAAACAAAACCGCCGGCTACAATTGGTATTTCAAGCCTCGCGACGACGGACTTCAGCCTACAGTAGCGGACGACGCGCCTTTCATAGACAGCTACGACGTATACTGTCTCGGCAATCCCGGCAGCAGCAAAATATATCTTACATTTGACGCCGGCTATGAAAACGGGAACACTGAGAAAATACTCAATGTGCTCAAGGCCAAAAATGTACCTGCCGCATTTTTCGTAACCAAGCATTTCGTCACCAGCGCTCCAAACCTCATAGTGCGCATGAAAGACGAAGGGCATATAGTCGGAAATCACACGGCGGAGCACTCCGACCTGACAAAACTGACAGACCCCGCCGACTTTTCCGCCGCTCTGGACGAACTCAACGCAGAGTACAAAGCGCTGACAGGAGAAGATATGCCGAAATATCTTCGTCCTCCGGAGGGGAAATACTCCCAATACGTCCTTGAAACCGCACAGGAGCTGGGATACAAGACAGTATTTTGGAGCTTCGCATATAAAGACTGGGTAGATGACGAGCAGCCCAAACATGAAGAAAGCATAGAAAAGATATGCTCCAGAATGCATAACGGCGCCGTGATCCTACTTCACTCCACATCGGATACCAACGCGGCTATACTCGGCGACGTGATAGACAGACTGCGCGAGGGCGGCTATGAATTCGCCAGCCTGGACGAATTTGAAAAATAAAATTTAAACTCACAAAAGGAAGCAACACACATGGAACGAAGCAGCGGAATATTATTACATATATCGTCTCTCCCATCGCCTCACGGCATAGGCACTTTCGGCAAAGCAGCATACCACTTTGCGGATTTTCTGCACGAGGCCGGTCAGAGCTACTGGCAGATACTCCCAACGTGCATAGCCGGAGCAGGCGGATCACCATATCAGTCTATATCTGCTTTTGCATGTAATCCTTACTTTATAGACATGGATATACTCGAAGATGAAGGTCTTCTGGAAAAAGGCGAAGCCGCAAGGCTTTGCCGTACCGCAAAAGAGGACAGGCTGGATATGCTCTCTGTCGCCGAATCGCGCAATATTCTTCTTTCTCATGCTTTTCAAAACGCAGACGCTTCTCTAAAAAAAGAAGCAGAAGAGTTCGCAGCGTCGCAAAGCTGGATAAATGATTTTGCATTATTCTGCGCTGCAAAGGAGCATTTTAACGAAAAAGCATGGACAGATTGGGAGGATAAAAATCTACGCGCTCATACTCATGAGTCTATTGAAAAATACAACGAGCTTTTATCAGACAGAATAGCATATCACAAATTTTTACAGTTCCTCTGTTTTAAACAATGGGCTAAGCTAAAAACTTATGTGAACTCTCTCGGCATACGCATAATAGGCGATATTCCAATATACGTATCCTCTGATTCCGCTGACGTTTGGGCGCATCAGGACGAATTCCTGCTGGACAAAGACGGCAGACCTTCCCTCGTAGCAGGCGTTCCTCCGGATTATTTTTCAAAAGACGGTCAGCTCTGGGGCAATCCCCTCTACAACTGGGACACGATGAAAGCAAACGGCTACAAATGGTGGATAGACAGAATCGGAGCCGCGTCTCGCTTTGCAGACGTAATCCGAATAGATCATTTTCGCGGGCTGTCTACCTATTGGGCCGTACCCGCCGACGCAAAAACCGCCGCGACAGGAGAATGGCGCCGCGGCCCGGGGATTGAATTCGTCCGCACTATACTCGGCTGGTTTAAAGACGTGCGCTTTATCGCAGAGGATCTCGGCGATCTGACGCCTGACGTATACGAGCTTCTGCATGAAAGCGGACTGCCCGGCATGAAGGTACTGCAATTCGCATTCAACAATCCGAGCGACCACAGCTTCCTGCCGCATATGAGCGAGACAAACAGCGTCTACTACACGGGAACGCATGACAACGATACACTTCTTGGATGGCTGGACAGCACAGACAGTCAGATTTACGAGTACGCTAAAGCATACATGGGCTTGAACGAGGACGAGGGCGCAGATTGGGGAATGATACGCACTGCGATGAGCAGCCGCTCAGATTTGGCTATTTTCCAGATGCAGGACTTTCTGGGATTGGACACAACCGCCCGAATGAATACTCCCGCTACTTTAGAAGGCAACTGGCAATGGCGCATGAAGAAAGGCGCAGACTCCCCTGAGCTCGCAAGGCGCATATTCTCCTTGAGTAAAATGTTCGACAGAACCAAATAAAGGGTTTACAAATCATAGCAATTAGCTATATAATTATCGCATGATAAATTTTAAAGAGATTACACTCGACGTAAGAGACGAATATTGCAAAAGATACGGACACAGTAAAATTTCATATTACAGATTTGCAGTCATATATATGTGGCGCAACGACCTTAACTATCGCTACACCATAGTAGACGACGCCTTCTGCATATTCTCCTTCATGCCGGGTAAGCCGACCTACTGCATGTATCCTCAAGGGGGATGCAACGCGGCTAAAGTTATAAACACTATTTTAGACGAGCTTGGCGAAGTTGTATTCGAACCGCTGGATAAGGACATGGTAAAGGAATTGGAGGAGGCATGTCCCGGAAAATTCGAATTTATACCTCAGCGCGATTTTTACGACTATGTATATGATGCAGAGAAATTACGCACACTCTCCGGCAAAAAGCTGCACAGCAAACGCAACCACGCAAACAGATTTGAAGCTGACAACAACTGGGAATATATATCTCTCACCTCTGAGAATCTGGACGTGTGCCGCCCTGTAATCGACGCATGGTTTTCGCGCCATGAAGACGACGGCTCGCTGGACGAACGCACGGCTATACTCGAACTGCTGAGCAACTTTGACGCTCTAAAGCTAAAAGGAGCCGCCATCACAGTGGGAATGCGGGTAGTCGCCTTCACCATAGGCGAATACATGAGCGAAGATACCGCGCACATTATCATTGAAAAAGCCGACACGGACTACAGCGGAGCATACGCATTCATTAACCGCGAATTTCTCCGCAGAGAGTTCCCCGATGTGAAATACGTAGACCGCGAAGAGGACATGGGCATGGAGGGGCTGCGCAAATCCAAATTGTCTTACCAACCCATTAGTCTTGGCGAGGTCTTTACAGCTAAACTCAAAAACAACTGAACATAAACATAATAAAAAGCGCAGTTTTTACTCTAAAAAGAACTGTGCTTTTTATGTATACTTTCCCTTCTATGCGTCAATAATTATCCACGAACGGAGGGAATAACATGAAACAAAGACGAATAACGTGCGCAGTTTGCGCAATAATCATATCAATATTTACAATAATGCTTGTTCATTCCGGCTCAGGGCCTTTAAGACTGCACATAATGGCAAACAGCGACAGTGAACAGGATCAGAACGTAAAGCTCCTTGTGCGCGACGCGATTCTCGAATACACTTCTGACGACATACTGCAGACAGGAGGAAAGCTCGGCGCAGAAAAATATGTCTCAGATCACCTCGACGAAATAGTAGCCGTAGCCAACGAAACTCTGAGTGAAAACGGCTTTGACTACACCGCAACGGCTAATATGGGCGTTTATGATTTCCCCGACAGGACATATTCCGGAGTTCTATATCCGGCGGGTAAATACGACGCTCTAAGAATAACTCTGGGAGAAGGCGATGGACACAATTGGTGGTGCGTTATGTTTCCTCCTCTCTGTATAGTAGACACAAAAGCACAATCCGGAGAAACTGTGGAATACCGCTCTGCCATATGGGATCTGATAACCGGAATATAAATATCAATAGCTGAATTACGAGCAGCGAAATAAAAAAACGCGGATAATCGGGACTGATATGCTCCCCATTCCGCGTCTTTTAATGATTAATTTTGTATTCTAGTTAGAAGCCGATGCCTCGGCGCTCTCGGAAGCCTCCGCCGCCACACTCGCCGCTGCTTCAGCGCTTGCGCTCGCTTCAGACTCAGCGCTCTCGGAAGCCTCAGCGCCGGCAGTCTCAGTCTCGTACACTTCGGGGAAGGTCTCGACCTTCATTTCGTCCTTCCAGCTGTTGCATGTATTATAGAACTCCTCGCTCTTTTTATCTTCCAGCAGGCTCTCTGAAATTTCGTCCTTTACCTTATCCAGATCTACCGCGCCCGCTTTTACATCGCTGGCATAGTAGAGTATATAGCATCCGCTGTCCGTCATAATGGGCTCGGAAACATCGCCCAGTTTCTTCAGAGACATCGCTGCTTTAACATAAGCTTCGTCATACGTACTTTCAATCCCGTCTACAACTACATACATCGTGCTGTCGGAATTTTCCTGTTCGGAAAGAGCATCGGCAAAAGTCTTTCCCTCTGTGAGTTCTTTATAGAGGCTATTTGCCTCGTCCTCTATGTTATCCTGAGCAGTTTTTACAGCTTTGGCAAGAGCATCCTCATCGCTGCTGTCTACATTCGAGATAGCTTCCTGATCCTCATCTGTGAAAGGAATGAGAATCTGCTGCACCTTGCGCGCGCCTTCAGGATTCCAGTATATCGTGCTTCCGTAGCGGCACATTGTTGCATAATAATCCATGTCGGAGCCAAATGTGCTCTTGTCCTCTTCTACTCTGGTGTTGTATTCTTCTTCTATGTCGTCATCGGATACAGTTATATCTTTCGTATACTCTTCGTAAAGCTTATCCGCAACTACTTCGTCCTTCTTGAGCTGTATTATTCTATCGCGCGTATAGTCGTTCTCTTCCATATACTCGTTCAGAAGCTTCTCGCCCTCTTTGTCCGCTTCTTCTTCAGATAAATCAGAATTCTCACTTTGCGCCTGGCTTACAAAAGTCTCGCGCCAAGAGCTTATAAGTTCATCGGCGTATGTTTCAATTTCAGAAATTTCATCATCAGTGAGATTATCGTAATAACCAAGCTGTTCACCCTTAACAACGCGCACCTGTTCTAATATCAAAGCATTCATAAGCTGCTCTCTAAGCGTGCTCACTGTCTCAGACTGCGACTCATCATCTCGGCTTATGCCGTAATAATAGTTCAAATAATAATCCAGCGTATTATTCAGAGTCCCAAGTGTTATCTCTTTATCCTCTACCGTAGCTACTACTAGATTATCGTTTGAGGAATCTGACGAACTGCTGCTCGTTCCCGATGTGTTGTATGAGCTGGCACATCCCGCAAAAGCAAAACACGCGCAAAGCGCAGCAGAGAGTAAAGTGATTAGTTTTCTTTTCATCTGGTTGGTCCTTTCCTGCCGAAACGTACTGCGGCGTAAATTCTAAATCAACTGTGCTAGTAAGTGTACCACAGCAATATGAAAGAGGCGTGAATCCTATTTGTAGATTGCAAATCATACCGTTTCCAATGCGACAAAAAGTCAAGCGAAGCTATGAGCTTCACTTGACTTTTTCGTTTAATACAATGTTACGATAGCGCTTTCTTAAAGAATTTCACCGCTGCTTTTCTATTTTGTTTAGTAAATAGAGTTCCTTTGGCATGAGTGCCATTTTCCTCAAGCTTCAAAGTTACATCTCCTCCGGCTCGTTTCATTGCCAAAGACATCTCGACCGCCTGTTTCGCAGGGATAGCCGGATCCTGTTCGCCCTGAATCATGTAAATAGGAACTTTTACATTTTCGGCATACGTTACGGCGCTTGCCTCACGCTTCATCTTAACGTCTATAGTATAATTTGGCCCCAACAAATTGAGTATTGCAAAAGTCATAGGCGGATTGAAACGGTAGCTTTCACTGTCCTGGAAGTCCGTCGGCGCAGCTGCAGAGAGCACAGCCTGAACAGATGAGGATTTGTCAGCCCATCCCATGCTCAGGTCTTCAAAATTTTCATCTCCATCAGTCAGAGCGAGCATAAGAGCGATATACGCGCCTGCCGAATGACCTATTACGCCTATGTTTTCAGCATCGAGATTTAAAACATCCGCATATTCTCTCACAAATCTAACCGCCGCTTTTGCATCGCGTATGCAGTCCGGGAAAAGAGCTCCGTCTCTTTTCATTCTGTAATCTACAGAAACAAAAGTAAAACCCGCTTTTATATAGTCGTTTCGCACCTTGTTTATGTCTTTATTTTTTTTATCTCCTCCGTACCAAGATCCTCCGTGAAAATACATTACTACCTTTGACTTGGACGCAACACCCTTAGGTTTGTAAATGCTCAATGTTTGAGCGGGGTCGTCGTCTACCGTCCTGCCCTCGACATAACAGTATTCGTATTCTTCATAATCTACTTCTTTTTTTGTTTCTGAGCAGCTCGCCAGCTGCAGCAAAATTACCACAGTAAGCAAAACGGCGAATGTTTTCTTTAGTCTTATCATCAAGGTCTTGCATTCCTTCCAGATTTTTTTCCTTTACGAGCTATATTTTATAGCATTTTGCAAGAAACGTCAATAGTATAGACCGATAGTTTACACTGCATCTATAAATCTTCGTCTTTTATAGCCTTGATTTCGCGCTTCATAAATATATCATACAGCGCAGGAATTACGAACAGCGTGAGCAGCGTCGCGTATGCCAGACCGCCTATTATAGCAAGCGCAAGCGGCTGAAGCATATCCGCTCCCGTGCCAATTCCAAGAGCCATAGTAACCAGACCAAGTATTGTAGTCAAAGCAGTCATCAGTATTGGACGCATTCTTATTTTCCCCGCAGCTATCAGAGCTGTTCTGCGTTCCATTCCGTCTTGACGAAGATTGTTCACACAGTCTACAAACACTATGCCGTTGTTTACTACTATGCCCATAAGGACTACAAGCCCAATCATAGACACTACGGAAAGCTCAATACCGCATATTATGTGCATCAGCAATCCGCCCGTGAATGCCAACGGAATCGTAAACATTACTATAAACGGGCTGAGGAAAGACTGGAACTGAGCAGCCATAATAATGTAAATCAGAACTATAGCAACCACCGCCATAAACACCAGATCCTTCATTAAATCTGCAATAAACTCGCCTTCGCCGCCCATCGTAACCTCATAGCCCTTGGGAGGTTCGTAGTCCTGCATCGCTTCTTCTACCGCTGAGTTCACTTTTCCTATATTGTATCCGTCGGCGAGCTGAGCCGAAACTTCAACCGTGCGGACAGAATCCTCATGCGATATGCTGTCATAGCCTTTTTCTTCCGTTATATCTGCAATCTTTCCTAATTTTACCACTGCATCTTCCCGGTTTTTTGTGCCGTCCAGTTTCAAATTGGTCAGCTCGCCTTTTGTCACCTTGTTTTCGCTGCCCTGCGCTACTACTACAGTGTAATCTGTCGTATCGAGAGTTATATCCAACGCATCCCTTTCGTCGGAAAGCGCGTCCGCCACCTGAGAATAAACTTGAGCCACCGTCAGAGAATACTCCATAGCCTTGTTTTTATCTACAGTTACTCGAATTTCTGTCGGCGCAGTCTCAAAGCCGTCGGATATCTCCGCCGTTCCCGGGACGTCTTTTAAAATATCCGCAACTTCGCCCGCGGTTTTTCTCAATACATCCAAATCATCGCCGCTTATAGATACCGTTATGCCGCTGCCGGAGAGCATACTCATATCCATGCCGGAGGACGAGGCGTTTATATCACACTCCATGTCCTTAGTCTTATCTAATATTTCTGAGCATATCTCTTGGCTCGTCTTATTTCTGCTCTCATCCAACAGCAGATACATAGAAACAGAAGAGCTGTTTCCCATACTCATCATGCCGCCGCTCTGCATTGCGCCCACAGTCTTTATGCCGTCTATCTGCATTATGCGGTCTACAGCCTCATCGCTCAGAGACCTCAGCTCTTTGTCATTCACATCTCCTTCTACCGAGAGCGTTATGGAAATTTGTTCGCTGTCAGATTCAGGTATAAACGCCGTACCCAGATTTGCAGCGCCTATGCAGCTTACTGCAAAAAGCAAAGCCGCTCCTCCAATAACCACCCATTTGTGTCTCAAGGACTTCGCTGCGACATGTTCGTATTTTTCCAGCAGCCTGCTGAAAAACCCCGTGTCGTTCACTGAAGCCGATATTTTAAACTTAGTCGCCATAGCCGGCACAATGGTTATAGCTATAACCACACTCGCCAGCAAAGAGTATGCTATAGTCAGCGCCATATCTTGGAACAGCTCACGCAGCATCCCCTGAGCAAATACTATTGGCAGAAAAACACAAACCGTCGTCAATGTAGATGCTATTATAGCGCCTGAAACTGATTTTGTACCTCGGAAGGCAGCCTTTGCAGGACTCATGCCTTCGGCACGGAGTCTGAAAATGTTCTCAATAACTACGATACTATTGTCAACCAGCATTCCGACACCCAACGCCAGACCGGAAAGAGAAATCAGATTTATTGTAACTCCGGAGAAGTACATGAGCGCTACAGCCGTAATAAGGCTGAGAGGGATGCTGACCGCTACCATAATTGTAGGCTTTATTCTGCGCAGGAATATCAAAAGCATTATCACAGCAAGACCGCCGCCCATAAGCAGGTTCTGCAATACAGATTGAATTACTACATCTATATACACTCCCTGGTCCATAAGGGCAGTTAGCTGTACATCAGGATATTCTTCACTCAGCTCAGCCATTTCATCACGCAGCGCGGACGCCACTTCCGAGACGGACATTTCGCTCTGCTTTGAAATTGTCAGCAGCAAACCATTATTCCCGTTTACTTTGGCATACATGTCGTCCGAGTTGTCCGTCAGCTCTACCTTAGCCACATCTTTGAGATATACTTTCCCTATCGCATTTTTGCCCGTATCGAACAAAAGCAGATTCTTTATCTCATCTACTCCTTCAAACTCGTCGCCTATTTTAACGGCGTATTTATCATCTCCGTCATATACATTCCCCGCAGGCATAGAGAAATTTTCGGCGGAAAGTATACTGCTTATCGCACTCATAGTAACTGCGCCGTCAAGATTCGCCGCCTTGTAAGCGCTCTCTTTGCTGCTTTCCAGCTGAGCCTCTGCTTGTTCCAGCTGAGCCTCTCCCGCTGTAATCTTTGCCACCGCCTCGGATACGGCCGTAGACATAGTGAACTGAGCGGATTGCAGAGCTATTTTCTGCTCGCTGAGCTGATTGAGTACAGCTTCGAGCTGCGCTCTCTGACCCGGCATCTCGTCTATAGCTCCCTGACATGCCGATATTCCTTCGTCCAGCAGAGCTATAGATTGGTCAAGCTCTTCCGGTGTCATTCCCATAGCTGAGATAATCTCGTTCAGCTGGGCCGCCTGCTGTTTCAGCTGATCTAATGAAGCTTGCAGCGCTTCTTTCTGTGCCACAAGCGCAGCTTTTTGAGACTCATCCTCAGTCGCGTCTATCTGAGCTTGAAGCTCCTCAATCTGTGATTCCATAGATGCAATCTGTTGATCAAGCTCTGACAGAGATTCAACCGACGTTTTAACCTCTTCGAGCGCAGCCTTCTGAAGCTCCAGAGCTGCGAGCTGATCTTCCAGCTCAGCTTGTGTAGCATCTATGGCGTTAATGCCCTGTTGAGATTGCGATATTCCACTGTCTATCTGGGACAGACCGTTAACAAGCTGACTATACTGCATCCCCGTTTGGCTCTCCAGCTCGCTTTTGGCATTTTGGAGTTCCGCCTTGCCTTTATCTATCTCAGCCTGAGCGTCGCCCAGCTCTTTATCTACGCTTGATATTATTTTTTCATTCAAAGCATCTATCTTGCTCTGATCCAGCGTTACTTTTATCTGGTTCTCTACCAATCCGTTATCAGATACGGACGCTACGCCGTCCACCCTGTTCAGCGCAGGAATAATATTCTCTTTAGTAAAAGCAGAAAGCTCCTGCATATCCATATTGCCTGAATCTACGGTCAGCACCATCGCAGGCATCATATCCGGATTGATTCTCATAAGCACGGGAGCCGTAGCCCCGTCCGGCAGCTCAGATTGAACAGCGCTTACGCTGTTGTTCAAATCTATCATCGTCGCATCCATGTTGGTGTTGGTATTGAATTCCAATATAACCATAGACACACCATCCATGGACACGCTCTGCATCTCTTTCAGCCCGCTCGTCTGCGCCGCCGCGCTCTCCAGAACACCGGTGACGCTCTGCTCGATTTTTTCGGGATTCGAACCGGGCGATGCTGAATATATAACAACATACGGCAGATTCATACTTGGCATTAAGTCAGTCTGCATATTCATAAACGATATTACGCCTAATATAACCGCCACGATACCCGCCAGCAATATTGTTACAGGTCTTTTAACACTTAACTTTGATAACATTATTTCTCCATTCAGTACAGACATTATTGTAAGTGTACTAATTAATTTTTATACCCATATATATTAGCACAATGCGCATGACATGTAAACAAATTATGAAAATTTTGCAAAAAGATATATTACAAATTTTAATACAAACACGCTGCAAATATACAAGATATAGTATTGACACAGCCAATTCCGTACTGTATACTGGAATTGGAAATACCTACAAGCCTATTTTTCCTCTTCGACACGGCGCAGCCATGCTCTGTTTTTATCCTCTGACTTTGACTCTCCGCATGGCGCGCCGTTCCCCTGGTTCTTTTATTTTGATGTTTTTCAATGCCGGTATGTTTAAAATATTTGTTCTCGACGCAGCTTTTAAAAGCTGCATTTTTTAACAGAAAAATCCTGCCGAGAGATAATACTCCAAGCAGGATTTTTTCATCATTCAGCAGGGATATTACAGCCGGGAGCAGACGCAGCGCTGAGCAATGTATCAATCCGGGCACAAATCGACTTTATTGCTTCACACCTTATCCCGCGCTATACAATGGGCATTATTTTGTAAGTGTGAAATCATTGTTAGCGATAACGCCTGCAATACTTTTCTCTCGTCGGCTCGCGGTTAGCCAAAAGCTTGTCTATAAAAAACAGTACGGTATAAAATTGCCGTACTGTTTTAAAGTCAAAATATAATCATTTTTTATCTCTTTATAGCTTTATAGCTGCTTTTGCCTTTGCAACTGTATTTTCTACGGTAAAACCAAAGTGCTCAAAAAGCTGCTTGCCGGGAGCTGACGCGCCGAAGCCTTCCATGCACACAAACTCGGAACAGCCATATCTATCCCAGCCGAAGCTTACGCCTGCTTCTATAGCTACACGAGCCTTTATGCTGTCGGGCAGAACACTCTGTTTGTATTCTTCACTCTGCTCGTCGAAAAGCTCAGCGCAGGGCATACTTACAACACGGGCAGAAATTCCCTCGGCTTCCAAAGATTCAGAAGCTTTGAGCGCCAATTCAACTTCGCTGCCTGTGGCTATGAGTATTACCTGCGCATTCTCTGCATCTTTTAATACATAACCGCCCTTCAAGGCCGCCTTGCCCGTATTTTCATAACAAGGCAATCCCTGACGTGAAAGCGCTATAGCCGACGGCTTGCCCAACGTCAATGCAGCTTCATACGCAGCCGCCGTCTCCTTACCGTCCGCAGGTCTGAATGTATACGTTCCCGGAATAGATCTCAGCATAGCCAATTGCTCTATAGGCTCATGTGTGCAGCCGTCCTCTCCGACGCCTATGGAATCGTGAGTAAGCACGTATATCACCGGCAGACCCATAAGAGCGCTCATTCTGATAGCAGGCTTCATGTAGTCACTGAACACCATAAACGTAGCGCAGTAAGGATGCAGGCCGCCGTGAAGTGCAATTCCGTTGCAGATAGCCGTCATCGCAAATTCACGTATACCGAAATGTACGTTATTGCCGCTGCGGTTTGTCTTAGAGAAATACTCCGATTTTTTCAGCAGAGTGTTGTTAGAAGGCGCGAGATCCGCACTTCCGCCGAAAAGATTAGGCAGTTTTTCTGCAATCCTGTTCAACACAACGCCTGACGCCTTCCGCGTAGCCATGCTCTCGCTGAACTCATAGAAATCGCCGTCAAATACAGCGCTCTCTACAGGAGCGAAATAAGACTGATAGCGGGCGTAATCCTCCGGGTATTTCTGCGCATAATCTTCCATCATGCTTTTCCAGCTCTTTTCGTTTTCGTCAGCAGCACGCATAAAGCTCATAACCGCATCCGTAACCTCTTCCGGAACTGTAAAACTGGGATATTCCCATCCCAACGCCAGTCTCAGCTCAGTTATATTGTCATCTCCCAACGGCGCGCCGTGGCTTTTTTCCGAACCCTGGAGCGGAGATCCGTATCCTATCGTTGTATTTACTATAATCAACGTCGGCTTATCTGTCTGGGACTTAGCCGCTGCTATGGCGTCGTTTATGTCCTCGAATCCCGTGTTTCCGTCCGCGACCTCCAGAACCTCCCAGCCGTAAGCCTGATAACGCATTTTAACGTCTTCGGAGAATGCCTCGTCTGTGCTGCCTTCTATCGTTATCTGATTTCTGTCATAAAGCACTATCAGCTTGCCTAAGCCGAGGTGACCTGCGAGAGAGCTTGCCTCGCCGGACACGCCTTCCTGCAAGCAGCCGTCTCCGCAAAGCGCAAATGTATAATGATCTACAACATCATAACCCGGTTTATTAAATTCCGCCGCAAGTCTCGCCTCTGCCATAGCCATACCCACCGCCTGAGCAATGCCCTGGCCGAGAGGTCCGCTTGTAGCCTCGACGCCCTTTGTCAAACCAAATTCAGGATGTCCGGGAGTCTTGCTTCCGAGCTGGCGGAAATTTTTCACGTCCTCCATCGTGACGCCGTACTCAAAAATATGAAGCAGAGAATAAAGCAGCGCAGAGCCATGTCCCGCGGAAAGCACGAATCTGTCGCGGTTATCCCACTCAGGATCGGCAGGGTTATGCTTCATCTGCTTGTAAAAGAGCGTATATGCCATCGGAGACGCGCCCAGCGGCAGACCCGGATGTCCGGAATTTGCTTTCTGTATCATATCTACCGATAACATACGCAGCGTGTTGGTAAAAAGATTGTCTATATTTTCTAAATTCATAGCATCCTCCAAAGCTTTGCCGAAAATAGTGTTTACGGCTAATATTATAGCACATTGCAACACAAAAATACAGCTAATGCTCTTATCTGCCGATATATTCCCGCAGCGCCGACATTTTCGATTTTGTGCGTTCCACTCCCTGATCGTATATTTCCCGAATTTTAGTCGGGTCTTTTTCCGTCCGTTTGAACCCTGCCGTCTCTATCGGGTCAATTACAAAAACTCTCTTTTTTCTTTCAAGCTCAAAAAGCTTTTCGCGCTGGGCATTGTAGAGCTGCGGTCTGCTCTCCATGGTGCGCAAAAGCTCTTTGTTTTCTCTATATGCCAAATTAATAGCCGTCTGCGTTCTTTCACGTTTTTTAATATAGCCTCTCTCTCTCGTGAGCACGACTATCACCCTGTCGCATCCGTCTTGAATCGCTTTTTCAAAAGGAATAGGATCTGAAAGCCCTCCGTCTAAGTATTTATACCCGTCTATTTCTATAGGCTGAAACAAAACAGGCAGAGCGCACGTCGCGCGCAGCACGGTAAAAGCTCGGTCGTCCGGCGGCACACGTATATACTCTGCCTTTCCTGTATCTATATTCGTACAAACGGCAAGCACATCGCCTTCAAAAGCAGCGAAGGCGTCAAAATCAAACGGGAGGTATTTGTTAGGTATATCGTCGAACACAAACTGCAGATTGTAAAAACTCCTGTTGGATTTATCGAACAGGTGTCTCACTCCCATATATCTTTTGTCAGCAGTATATTTCGTTCCAATAGCCAAATTTCTGCCATACTGTCCGGAAACATACGAAACGCCGTTGGCAATTCCCGCAGACGCTCCTATCACATAATCCGCAATTATATGTTCTTCAAGAAGAGCGTCCATGACTCCGCATGAGAAGAACGCCCTGCTCGCGCCTCCTTCAAACACTATACCCAGCTTCATTTATTTTTCTCCATGTAGCTTTATTTAACAAAGGGCGCAGCCCCGCCAATCATACACGACGGGGAGCGCACGCCCCTTATGATTTAAAAAACACCACTGCCTGCATCCGCATGGTCAAAGAATGTATATTTCAGCAGAATATAAGCTCTCTGCATACTATATCGTCAATTCGTTCCGCCATCTCCTCGAGATACTTATCTCTGTCTTTATCAGGCAGCTCCACATTCTCCAGCATATCTTCCCATAGCGTTTCCGCCAGTTCAACCGCTTCCTCTGCAATAAACGCGAGATGATCGTCCAGCTCATCCAATCTGACGAGTTCGGAAAGCTGACCTCTGGAACAATCCCGCAAAAACTCGGCACGCATGTCTGCATACCGTGCAGCGCTGACAAACCTTCCAATATCAACATCCATATTCATTTTTCTCCCTCTTAAACATATGAAATTGTTTTGCTTCTATTTATATTATATACCATTTTAGGGGGATTTTACAAGAGGGAGTTTGTGAAAGGCCTATCCATATTCTGCTTGCATAAGCGCTGTTTTAGTTCAAAAAGCCGCTTTCAAACAGCTCGACGGGCTCTAGCCATCTGTATTCGCCATTGTCGCTCATATCGCCCAGCAGACATACTATCAGCGTTCGTCCGTTCCGCTCCGCCGTCGCGAGGAGGCATTTCCCCGCCTCCGGCGTTGTGCCCGTTTTCAAGCCGGTGCAAGCCGGATAATAATACTTGCTGTCAAAAATTTTCAAGCAGTTTGTAGTTAATACTTCACGCTCGTTCTGCAGCTCTGTCTTAGACATTGTGTATTTTTCCATAGCGGCGATTTCGTCCAATTCAGGAAACGTCTCATATGCGTATTTCGCCAGCTTTGCCATGTCCGCCGCCGAGGATACGTTCTCTTTCCCCGTAGACTTTCCATCTGCATTACGAGGAGTAAGACCTGTCGAATTATAATAAACAGTATTTTTCAATCCGAGCTCTTTCGCTTTCTCGTTCATCATTTTCACAAACTCTTTTTCGCTGCCCGCTATTCCCTCCGCCGCGCATACCGCCGCATCATTGCCCGACGGAAGCAGCATTCCTGCTATCAAATCCTTCAGCGTAACCGTCTCGCCCTGTTTTAATCCCGCCGTCGAGCCTGACGCTCTGTCTGCGGCTCCCGAAACTTTAAACTTATCCGTCATATCTGCATTTTCAAGCGCGACAACTACCGTCATTATTTTTGTTATACTCGCTATTGCAAGCTGCTCGTCCGGGTTTTTGGAATACAACGTCTCTCCCGTTTTTCCGTCTATCATTACCAGAGCTTTCGCCTTGGATTTCAGCTCTGTTTTTTTCACTTCCGACCACGCCCCGCGGTATTCCTGGCCGTTTTTCTTGACGCACGCGCGAACTTTTACATAATAAGTCTGTCCCGGAGTCAACCCTGTTTTTGAGAACGAAGTCGTCTTTCCATCAGTTGTCTCGCAGGTCTCGCTTCCCTTCCCAAAATCCTCATCCGTGCTCAGCATTATCTGATATTTTGAAGCATTAGCTATCTTCTTCCATGTTACTTTTATCTCTCCGGTTACAGTCTTGGACGCGGATTTAAGTTCTGTCTGATCCGGCACGACATCTACTGTTATTTCCGCCGATTTGCCGCTGCCGTCCGTCGCGGAGCATTTTATAATCACAGAACCGTAATTTTTTCCGGTAACCGTGCCGTCGTCGGAAACGGTCGCTATGCTCTCGTCGCTGGTAGTATATTGCAGAGTTTTATTTAACGCAAACCCCGGCTCTATCTTAGGATTCAGCTTTACACTCTGACCTATACAGTCCGCCGCTCTTTCTTCTTGAAATGAAATGTTCTTTATCAGCATTGCATCGTCAGTCAAAGAGACGGAGCATCCCGTAAAAAGCGCCGACACAATCATCATAGCTGACATAACTATATAAACGTATTTTTTCCTGCGTAAATCTATCATCTTAATTTATACACCTCGCAGTCAATTTTACCATACTATTTTAAAAGCAACAATATATTTTACACTATCCTCAAAAAACAAGTTTTTTAATAACGCAAACCCGCACAGCTCAGCCATGCGGGTCTCTTTTCCTTAACCTTCCTTTATTCAGCTCTTTAGGGCTTCAGCGGCGGGGGGACATCTGTTCACGGTTATATTCAATTTTCTTTCGACGCAGTTATCTTATAATACGTCTTAGCAGAGAGCGCATACACTATTGCATACAGCACGGCGAACACCGCAAACACCGCTAAGGTTATCTTCATATACAGCATTCCGTCGTCTACCAACAGAGCCGATATCATAAGTGTCACTATCGGAAAAGCAAACAGAGTATGCATTCCCGCTGTTATCAGCGGCATGAAGAACACGCTCAGTATCTGCGAATGAATGCTCTTTTTTACCTGCGATTTATCCATGCCTACGTTCCGCATTATCTCATAACGCTTTCTGTCGTCGTATCCTTCTGAAATCTGCTTATAATAAATTATAAGCACGGCAGCCATCGCGAACAATATCGACAGGAATACGCCTATAAACAGCAGCCCGCCGAACAAAGACGTGTATTCACTTCTGGTTTCTTCTCGGGTATAAACGCTGGGCACGGTATCCACATCTAAATCAGACATATAACTTCTCATTAGATTTGCAAATTGCTCCTGATCTGCGCCGTCTATATCGAAATCATATTCATAATTCAGAGTATAAACAAACCACTCTTCTTCGTCGATAATTTTTTTGTAAGACTGCATTATTCTGTTCAATTCATCGTCATCATGTACAATGATAATATCTTCTCTGTACGTTGTGGTTAGATATTTGCCGTAAGCCTCTTTAGCGAGACCGCGCTGACTTCTTACATTGATGCTGATGTCGTCTCCGATTTCAATTTTTGAATAGCCGGTTTCATTTGACATAGTGTTGTCTACTACGGCTTCGCCTTCCGCCACATCGACATGAACGCCCGTCGCCTCTTCAAAATCCTCAGCAGTTGTAAATGTGCAATATATCGCCTTTGATTCCTCGCCTATCGGATCAACTTTAATTACTGCATTCTTTTCGTCCAAAGACATGTTCGACCCAGTATACAGCTTGCGAATTTCCAACGTGTTTTTCGGTACAGTATTGAGCTTTTTTGCGCATTCGTCAGCAGCCTGCTTTATTATTTCCGGATTTTCCCCAAGGCTTCCGCGCGTCACAACCTGCACATGTCTCGGGACAACTGTATTAACCGCGGCGTCTATCCCGAAATAGAGAGACAGAGTAATGGACAGCATCACTATAACCATAGTGGAGAGTATACATATATTCGCTAACCCCACCGCATTTTGCTTCATACGGTATATCATGCCTGATACAGAGATAAAATGCTGCGGCTTATAGTAATACTTTTTGTTGTTCCTCATAATTTTGAGCACTGCGATACTGACCGCGCTGAAAAGCAAATATGTGCCTATTATGACCATCACAACCGCCAGGAAAAACAGCGTTATCGCCTTCAGAGCAGACTCTGTGGACAATGAAATATAATATCCTCCTACTAAGAAAAGCACGCCCAAAACAGCCAGAAGCCATCTCGTCTTAGGTTCTTTTTCTCCCTTTTCCCCGCCTCGCATGAGTTCTACCGGCTTGGATACGACTATATGGCGTATGCTGCTGAACATTATAAGCAGGAATATCACTCCTAAAACTATAATTGTAGTTAACACAGCTATGGGATTGAAAAATAAGTGCATTTCCGCGCTAATATTCAACGCCTTTTGCAGCAGAAGCGCACAGAGCTGACCAAAGAACACTCCCAAAGAAAGACCAACTAAGAGGCTGATAATCGCAGTATACACCGTCTCGTATACTATCACCCGCGAGAGATGCTTCTTCTCCATTCCGAGAATGTTATAAAGTCCGAATTCTTTACGTCTGCGCTTCATGAGGAAGCTGTTCGTATAAAACAGGAATATCGCAGCGAATATTGCCACTATCCACGTTCCCATCATCATCATAGATTGAGACATCGCAGGATATAACATGCCCTCCATTCCCGTTCCCATTGCCAATGCACACACTATGTAAAACATCATAACGGTTATCACGCATGTAACCAAAAACGGCAAATACACTTTTGCGTTCTTCCGCATGTTAGTCATAGCCAGCTTAGCATAGAATCCCTTGCTTGTTTTATTAGTCACAAATATCACCTCGCATATCTGCCGCTCTGCCGCTCGCCATCGCAGTCAGCGTATCGGAGATCATTTTATACATCTGATCGCTGCTGCGCCCCGCGCGATATATTTGATGATACACTTTGCCGTCTTTAATAAACATGACCCGTCTGGCATGACTCGCTGCCTTCAGGCTGTGCGTAACCATGAGAATAGTCTGACCTTCTTCGTTTATCTCAGAAAATATGTTCAGCAGGCTGTCCGCCGCTCGAGAATCCAGAGCGCCCGTCGGCTCATCCGCCAGAACTATCTGCGGTTTTGTTATCAACGCACGCGCTACCGCCGTCCTTTGCTTCTGCCCGCCGGATACTTCATACGGAAACTTTTCCAATATATTTTCTATTTCCAGCTTTCGAGCTATCGGCGCAAGACGCGCGGACATCTCATGATAGCTTTTCCCCGCGAGCACGAGCGGTAAAAATATATTGTCTTTTATCTTGAATGTATCCAACAGATTGAAATCCTGAAATACAAATCCCAGATTCTCTCTCCTGAACGCTGCTATCTGCTTTTCGCTTATTCTCGTTATGTCCTGACCGCGCAGCAGCACCTGACCGCTCGTAGGCTTATCCAGCGCGGCGAGTATATTGAGCAAGGTAGTCTTTCCCGAGCCGGATTCACCCATTATCGCTACATATTCGCCCTCCAGAACCTCAAAGTTCACGCTTGTCAGCGCAACGACTTCGTTCCCGCCAAATCTGGTCTTGTATACTTTCCTCAATTCTGATACTTCTAAAAGCGGCATATCATATCTCCTTCTCGTTTTATCTTTTCCGGAATTTCAGACGCATTCATGCGCTTTTTTCATATAAAATTTTAGCATCGGCGCTCGGCCGATGCCATGTATTCATCTAACATTAAAGTTACAAAAGAGTAAGCTATATTGGCCGCTCATCAAATTCAACTTTAGCCGAATCCAAGTTTATCCTCACCTGAGTGCCCTTCCCCAGCTCAGAAGTGATAAAAATCGTATGCCCTAAGCGATTTAGTATAGTTTTCGCCAAATACAGACCCAAGCCGGACGATTTTGACGAAGCATGACCGTTGAATCCCGTATAGCTCTTTTCCATAACTCTAGGCAAATCCTCAGGCGTTATGCCTATTCCCGTATCCTCTATCACAAGCGTTCTTTCCGGTTCAACATATATGCGTATGCCGCCCTTTTTTGTATATTTCAGCGCATTAGACACTATCTGCTCCAGCGCCGCTCCCAGCCATTTCCCATCCGTCAGCACATCAATCTCCAATGCTTCTAATTTAAGCTGCAAGGAGCTTCGTATAAACAGCGGCGCATATTTTCGTATCACGCTTTTTACTATACTGTCAAGACTCTGCCATTTTATAATATAATCTGTAGAGCTGCTTTGCAGTCTCAGATGCTGCAAAGTCATATCTACATACTGCTCAATTTTAAAAAGCTCCGTGCTCATATCCGATACGTCCGGATTTTCATCCGCCAAAAGCAATCGCATAGCGGCAAGCGGCGTTTTTATCTGATGCGTCCACAATACGTAATAGTCCATGTTCTCTTGCGCCAGATTCAAATACTTCGCCTGCGCCTCGGATTTGCTCCGCTCTAATTTTTCCGTCAGCTCTGCAAACGCCTCAGATACTGCGTCCGTAGGCTCGGGCAGCTCCACGCCGTCAATCGCTGAATATATGCTGTGTAAGCGACTCTTTTCTCTTCTAAAATCAATTATAAAATATATTACTATTATTATCAAAGCCAGAGACAGAGTATATCCCATCGCGACTTTCGGCATGTCGTATATCCACGTCATCACGCTGAAAACCGCCAACACAGCTGCCAAAAGCACAATAATACGCAGTCTGTCGCGCAGATATATAAAAATATTCCAATTCTTATTCATGCTTTCCTTCTACAATATATCCGGATCCTTTCCGCGTCTTTATAAAGTCGTTCAGTCCTGAATCTGCAAGCTTTTTTCGCAGTCTGTTTACGTTAACGCTCAGAGTGTTGTCGTCTACATAGCAGTCTGTCTGCCAAAGGCTGAGGCATAATTCTTCTCTGGAAACTATACTGCCTTTATTCTGCATAAGCTTGGTTAATATTCTGAATTCATTTTTAGTCAGCTCAATTTCATTGTCCTTATACGACAGCTTTTGTTCGGATATCATCAGAACGACGCCGCCCGCTTCTATAACATTGGCGCTCTTGCTCTGATATGCTCTCCTGAGCATGGCCTGCACTTTAGCCGTGAGCACGTCCATATCAAAAGGTTTGGAAATAAAATCGTCTCCGCCCATATTCACTGCCATAACTATATTTATCGGGCTGGAAGCGCTGGATATAAATATTATAGGCGCATCTGAAAAACTGCGTATTCTCTCGCACCAATAGTATCCGCTAAAATACGGCAGGGCTATGTCCATCAAATAGAGCTCCGGCTGCTCCTCCTGAGCCTGCGGAATTATGTCGGCCAAATCCTCCGCAATAGAGACCTGATGTGCCCAATCCTCCAAATGCTTTTTTACCTGAAGCGCGATAACTCTGTCGTCCTCAACTATCATTATTCGTGCCATATCATCTTTCCTCCTAAATGTTCCTCACAATAATTATAAACTGTAAGAACAAAATAAGCAAACTTACTTGCAAACGCATTATTCCTATGATATTATAGGAATATAACTGTGAACAGATGTCCCCCGCCTCTATAGGCGGCGGGTTCCATCTAAGCCTTCAGCGGCGGTGCAATCCGCCGCTGAAGGCTTAAGAGGTTTCGCCCCTCGTTCACTTGTTGAATGGCGGTGCGGCGCCCCTTATTGAACATTGGAGGTTGACATGAAAATAACTACTAAGGGAAGATACTCTCTCCGGCTCATGCTGGATTTAGCGATAAATCAAGAGAATGACTTTATATCTCTCCGCGACATCAGCAAACGACAAGGCGTATCGGTAAAATACCTCGAAATAATAGTCGGCGTGCTGACGCGGTCCGGTTTTCTCGTAAGCGCAAGAGGTAAAAACGGCGGCTACCGTCTGGCTCATCCTGCATCTGAATACACCATAGGCTCTATTCTCAAACAGACAGAAGGCAGCCTCGCTCCCGTAGGCTGTCTCTCAGACGACGGATTATCATGCCCCAGAGCGGACGATTGCCTCACCCTTCCGCTCTGGCGCAATCTTGACCACTTAATAGACGGCTATCTGGAATCTGTAACTTTGCAGGATCTGCTTGACAAAAACGTAGCCCCGCATGACGTTTGAAATAATAAAGAATACATAAAATGACGCAGCACAATAAGTGTTACGTCATTTTTATTATCATTACGGCTATAGCTAAAGACACTGCAGGCACGAGAGTCCCGCACGCCAGCTCTCTCGGCGTATGTCTTTTTAGTTTCAGCGACGACCAATACACCAGCGCAAGTATCACGACGCCTATCAGAGCCGCCCATATTCCAAAGAAATGCGCTCCTACCGCCAGAGGCCCCGCCGTTCCGCAGGCATGACCGCTCGCCCGAATATGTATCGCCTTATTCAACAGCACAAGTATTAGCCATGATACAAAATATGTAAGATATATCAGCATCATGCCTCTGTCCTCGCGCGCAATAAGCGCGGCCGCCGTTCCCAAAGCGTAGCCTGCCCCTGCGGTCACAATAGCAAGATTTCTCTGTCCTTCCCGACCTTTGTTTTTAAAATTCTTTAAATGCTTTTGCAAGGGATACGCCGCGAGAGGCACTATAACTATAAACAACACCGCCATCAAAAAGCTGCCGACGCCGTGAAAAAGCTGCGGCACTGCAAGAAACAGCACAAGCAGCAGCGCCATCGACACAATGGGCGCCGCCGTGACTATTCTTATTAAAGCTGCTGCATTCCGCTTCATCCTTAAAACATCCCCCATTTTATTAAGAATAGCATCACATCTTAACTCTGTCAACTGCTTTAACCGGCTCAATAAAATCAGCCCGCCGACAAGCGCCGGCGAGCCTCTCATTTTCAATTTTTAAACATTTCTTCTTTGATTTCGTCTACGCAGCCTACAGCCACGCCTGTGAGTCGGGATTCGTCCATCATAAGGTCTATTGCATCGTTTACATCATCCAGAGTCACGTCCTTCAATCTTTGCAGCACATCGCTCTCTGTGAGATAATCTCCCGTAAGCACAACGCTCTTGCCTATAGAATTCATCTTTGCCGCCGTGCTCTCCTGCCCGAGTATAAAGTTTCCGCGAAGCTGTTCTTTTACGTTCATGAACTCTTCTTTGTTCATCTTATCCCGCTTCAACATGCGTATCTCATCAAGAATCATATCTATGACCTTCGGGGCATTAGCTGTTGACGTCCCGGCGTATATTCCCGTCATGCCTGCGAGAGTGTATACCGATGCGTAGCAAAATACTGAATACGCCATGCCGCTCTGCTCGCGCACGCGCTGGAAGAGTCTGGAGCTCATGCTTCCGCCGAGAGCGCTGCAAACTATGCTCATAGCGTACTTTCTCGGATCGCAGAAATCGTATCCCGGCATACCCATCGTTATATGAACCTGCTCTACGTCTTTGCTCACTTTTTCAAAATGGGGCTGCGGAACCCAGAGTTTGTCCTTCTCAGGCGCAGGTTTTCCTCCCGCGGGTGCGACGCGCAGCTTTTCGTTCAGCTCGTCTACCAGCTTCTCCGCATCTACGCTCCCCACAGCCACAACGCATATGTTATCAGCCGTATAGCGCTCGTTCATATAGCCGCGTATATCTTCGCGCGTAAACGCTCTCACGTTGTCCGCAGGTCCCAGAATTGTCTTGGAGACCGGAGTTCCGTCGAAAAACAGCTCTGCGACCCTTTCCTGAGATACGTCGTCGGGCTGATCGTTGCTCATTGCGATTTCTTCCAAAACCACGCCCTTCTCTTTTTTCATCTCTGATTCATCGAAAACAGAATTGCTTATCATATCGCAGAGTATGTCGGCGGCCAAAGATTGTTCCTCGTCTATGAGCTTTACATAGTAGCACGTACACTCCTTAGACGTAAACGCATTGGACTGCCCGCCTACGTTGTCTATCTCGGCTGCAATCTGCTTATATGTGCGTTTTTCCGTTCCCTTGAACATCATGTGTTCTATAAAATGGCTTATTCCATTCTGCTGCGCCGTCTCCATAGCCGAACCCGCGCGCACCCATATTCCTATAGTAACGGAGCGGATGCCCTCCATCTTCTCGCAGATGACACGCACTCCGTTTTCCAATGTAGTTTTATATGTCATACTGTACCTCTTTGTTTTTTATCAGCAAAGAAAGCCAAACCGCATATATCACGGTCTGACTTCCCTGCGGTTTCAGTCTTATAACCGCGAACAGATGTCCCCCGCCTCTATAGGCGGCGGGTTCCATCTAAGTCTTCAGCGGCGGTACAATCCACCACTGAAGCCCTAAGAGGCTTCGCCCCTCGTTCACTTGTTGAATGACGGGGCTGTGCCCCTTATTGAACAGGCTTATTCATCAAGGGCACGGAACCAAGCCCGTGCCCGCCGTATTTTATTCTTCTTCAGTAAGCTTCTTGAGATCTGCCTCCGTCACACCTTTATGCGTGAGGTTTATCCTGTTCTGACGGTCTATCTCGGAGACCTTGACCGTAAGCATATCTCCTACGTTTACTACATCCTCTACCTTCGCTACGCGCTTGTTCGCCAGCTTAGATATGTGAACCATACCCTCCTTGCCGGGAGCCAGCTCTACGAAAGCTCCGAACTGCATTATGCGAGTTACTTTGCCGTTGAATACATCGCCGACCTCAATATCACGCGCAATGTCCATAATCATCTTCTTCGCGCGCTTGGAAGCGTCTGCATCCGGAGTTACTATGAAAACCTTGCCGTCGTCATCTATATCTATCTTTACGCCGGTCTCTGCTATAATCTTGTTTATCATCTTTCCGCCGGGTCCGATGACTTCTCTGATCTTGTCAGGATGAATAGTGAAGCAGATTATCTTGGGAGCATACGGAGACAGCTCTGCGCGAGGCTTGTCCAATACCTCGTTCATCTTACCCAGAATGTGCATTCTTCCGCGCAGCGCCTGAGCCAGAGCACGTTCAAAAATTTCTCTGTCTATGCCGTCTATCTTTATATCCATCTGCATAGCCGTGATGCCGTCGGCCGTGCCCGCCACCTTGAAGTCCATGTCTCCTAAGAAATCTTCCAAACCCTGTATGTCGGTAAGCACTACTATTTTGCCCGTTTCTTTGTCTTTTATGAGGCCCATCGCCGTGCCTGCCACCGCCTTTTTCAGCGGAACGCCCGCGTCCATAAGCGCCAGCGAGCTCGCGCAGATGCTTGCCTGAGACGTAGAGCCGTTCGAGCTTACAACTTCGGATACCGCGCGGATCGCATAGGGGAATTCCTCTTCGTCCGGCAGCATGGGTAGAATCGCTCTCTCTGCCAGAGCGCCGTGCCCTATCTCGCGTCTGCTCGCGGAACGCATGGGGCGCGCCTCGCCCGTGGAATACGGCGGCATGTTGTAATGATGAATATATCTCTTGAATGTATCTTCAGACAGACCATCCAGAGTCTGACCATCGCCCATAGCGCCCAGAGTTACAAAGTTCATAACCTGAGTCTGACCGCGGGTAAAGCACGCGCTTCCGTGAGGACGCGCAAACATATGCGTCTCGCACCAGATCGGACGAACCTCTTCTACAGTTCTTCCGTCAGGGCGGATTCCGTCGTTTATTATCTTAGAGCGTACAGTTTCCTTCATTATATTGTAAAGCACAGCCTGTACGTCTTTAGCATCGTCGGGATATATCTCCGCGAAATACTCAGCCGCTTCTTCTTTTACCTGAGCTTCGCGAGTCTCTCTCTCTGTACGGTCGAAAGTATCCATAGCCCAGACCATGCGCTCTGTAAACTTTTCGCGAACCGCCGCGTCTATCTCGTCAGGAACGACATGAATATCCGCTTCGATCGGCGGCTTGCCTATGTCATCTTTTATAGTCTGTATCCACTCGCATATTCTGCGAACCTCGTCATGACCATAGAGTATCGCACCGAGCATCGCTTCCTCTGTAACCTCGTTTGCACCCGCCTCGACCATCATTACGGCGTCTTTCGTGCCGGATACTACGAGATGCAGCTCGCTCTTCTCGCGCTGCGCAGAGTCGGGGTTTATTACATACTCTCCGTCTACCATACCGACTACTACAGAACCTGTCGGACCGGCAAAAGGAATGCCCGAGATAGAAAGCGCAACAGAAGATCCTATCATAGCGTATATCTCCGGAGGATATTCCGTATCTACAGAGAGGACAGTCGCTACAACCTGAACGTCATTGTAATATCCCTTGGGGAACAGCGGACGAATAGGTCTGTCTATCAATCTGCACGCGAGGACTGCTTTTTCTGACGGGCGTCCTTCGCGCTTTATGAATCCGCCCGGGATTTTGCCGGCGGCGTACATCTTTTCTTCGTATTCTACACTCAGCGGGAAAAAGTCTATATCTCTCTTATTGCTGGACGCTGTCGCAGTAACCATAACGGCAGTATCCCCGCAGCGAACTATGCAGGAGCCCCCCGCCTGTCCGCAATATTTGCCCGATTCTACAACGACCTCTCTGCCGCCTATATCGAGCTTGTAAACGTGATTTTCCATGTGTCCTCCTCGCAGACTCCTCGTCTGCCTCTCTTTATATATTTATTTTATCTTTGTACTATTTCATATCGCGCTAAAAAGCAGCGCAAATTTCATATTAAGGTAACCATGCCGAAAATTCTATCTATACAAAGATAGAGCGGAAAAACACCGCTCTATCTCCCCTGCGCACATAAGCCAAAAGCGTACAAGCTTGAAAAAGTGCGCACCAGCATTATTTTCTCAGTCCGAGTCTCGCGATGAGCGTTCTGTAACGCTCGATGTCCTTTTCCTTCAGGTAGTTAAGCAGACCCTTTCTAGCGCCGACCATCTTGAGCAGACCGCGGCGAGAGTGGTGATCGTTAGCGTGAGACTTAAAATGCTCGTTCAGGTGATTTATACGAGCTGTGAGAAGCGCGACCTGTACTTCGGGAGAACCTGTGTCGCCCTCGTGCGTCGCATACTCTGCAATTATTGCAGCTTTGTCGATCATGGTTTTTACCTCCGTTTATTATACTCCGCAAACAGAGTAAAGCGTTAGGCACTCGCAGAACTCAGTAAACGGACAAAGTTATTCTAACATAAAGCAATAATTTTGTAAAGCTGTTTTTATTGATTATTAGTCTGCGGCAGAGGCATTTTAAGCATATTCAGAGACGTTTGTCTGTCCTTTGTCAACTGAGCTTTCAGCTCCTCTACCCCCGCGAATTTCTGTTCCGGACGAATAAAATGCTTCAGCTTTATTATTACCTGCTGACCGTATATGTCTTTATTAAATCCCATTATATTGGTCTCGACGTTGAGCCTTTGGGTGTTTTCCACCGTCGGCCGAACGCCTATGTTGGTCATAGCCGGATACTCTATTCCATTATACTCCGCTATAGAAGCATATACTCCCGTTCTCGGCGAAAGCTTATCGTCACTCGGATAGAAATTCACCGTCGGAAAGCCTATCGTGCGTCCCAGGTGCTTCCCCTGTTCAACAGTGTTGACATACTCATACGGTCTGCCCAGCAGCTTTTCAGCCAGCTCTGCGTCTCCGTCTTTCAAGGCCTTGCGTACGCGGGTACTGCTGACAGGCTCGCCCAGCATGTTTATTGCACTGACTATTTCTACGCGAGCGCTGTACCTATTTGCAAAACTTTTCAAATGCTCTGCGTTTCCTCCGGCTTTGTAACCATATGTATAGTTAAAGCCCACCACGAGCAGCTTCGCGCCCAGCGTATCGAAAAGGTATCTCGCGAAGTCATCCGGAGCCATATTTGCTATATGCTCATCGAACGGCTCCATAAACAGGTAATCTATCCCCAGTTTCTCAAACGTGCGCGTCTTCTCCTCCGGCGTAAAGAGCAGACGCTTATTGTTGTCAAAAAAAGATGCAGGTATGTTTGAAAACGTGCTCGCCATGGTCTTTAGTCCGGCTGCGTTTGATTTAAGAGTCTTTATCAGCTCCTGATGCCCTACATGCAGTCCGTCGAAAGTTCCCAGCGCAATCGCCGTATTCTGTCCCGCTATCTCACCTGCATTGCTCCTGTCGATTAGCTGCATCTTTTCCTCCTCGATGCTAAAAAATGATCTATAACTCAAAAAGCGGCACTTTCAGCTTCACCTCACCGGACGCCGCCTCTCCTACGCCTAAAAATTCACCGTCAAGATACAATCTATACGTGCCTTCAGCCTTAGTTCGGATAGGCTGTCCGAATTTTATGCTCGCCGCTCGCGCCGAAAGCTCCATTTTAGGCAGATGTCTCAATACTTCATCCGCCGGAAGCACAAACGAAAAATCGCCCTGCTCCGCCATCCGCTTTATCTCATCTACAGTATACGCTCTGTCTATTCTCATCCATCCGGATTTTTCGCGCAGAAGAAAGCTCAGAACAGCCGGAACGGACAGCGCTTTGCCCATATCCTCTGCAAGAGTACGAATATACGTGCCTTTTGAGCATTTCACTCGAAGCCTGAACCTATTGACTTCGCCGCTGATTATTTCTATTGAGTATATTTTTACCGCTCTCGGCGGCTTACTCACCGCCTTGCCGCTGCGCGCCATTTTATACGAAGCGCAGCCGTCTATTTTCACTGCGGAATACGCAGGCGGCGTCTGCATTATCTCTCCTTCAAAATTCGGAAGAATCTGTTCCAGCTGCCTGCGCGTTATTCGGCATTCTTCGCGCGAAGTCACAGTTCCGTATGTATCCAGAGTATCAGTGCTCACGCCAAAGAGGACTTCTGCTATGTAAGTCTTTTCACTCTGCATGAGGTACTCCGAGAGCCTTGTCGCTCTGCCTATACATATGGGCAGAACACCCGCCGCTCCGGGATCCAGCGTGCCCGCATGGCCTACTCTCAAATCAAAGCCCGCCCTCTTCAGCACTCCGCGCATGAATACGACGCCTCCGCTTGAGGACATACCGGGGGATTTCAACAAATTTATAACGCCGCTTTGCATCATACACCCGCTTCCACAGCCGCGCACGCCGCCGGAATGACCGCCGCGCGGATTTCATCTATGCTGCCCTGCATCGTTGCGCCGGCCGCGCGGACGTGTCCGCCGCCGCCGAATTTTGCCGCAATCGCAGCGCAGTCTACATAGTTATGTGAACGCATACTGACTTTGTATTTCCCGCCCGTAGTTTGGCGGAAAAAGATAGCCAGCTCGGTGCCTTCGATCCTGCGCGGAATATCCACAATGCCTGAGCAATCCTGCACGACAGCGCCCGCAGCGTCGATGTCGTCCAATTCTATCGTAACTATAGCTATTCTGCCTTCCATCAGCATTTCTAACGAATCTATCGCTCTGCCTTGAATCCTGGTTGCACCCAGAGTGTTCTGCTCGTAAAGCATATCGCATATGCGGACTATCTCCGCCCCTGCATCTGCGAGTACCCTTGCCGTTTCAAAAACTCCTCCGTCCACATTCGAGAAGCAAAAGTTGCCTGTATCGGTAGACAGACCTACATAAAGACAGTCGGCTATGGGTTTTGTTATTTCACACTGCATTTCCAGCAGAATTTCCAGCACCATCATAGTCGTCGCCGCCACCGGTTTTATCCAGTTTATTTTTCCATATGCCGGATTGGTCGGATGATGGTCTATCACTGCCGTGCATTCATGCGCGGAGAAAAGCCGTTCGAACTTTCCCAGTCTGCCCAAATCTCCACAGTCTAAAGATACAATGCCGTCGTATTCCTCCTCCGGTTTTGTATCAAAATTATAGAAATGTACAAACTCTTCAAAAATGCGCAGTCTATGAGATACCGTACCGTCGACTGCCAAAGTGACCTGCTTTCCCATATCTCGGAGAGCAAGCGCAAGAGCAGCTGCGCTGCCTAAAGTGTCGCCGTCCGGACTAATATGTGAAATAAGTAAAAACCTGTCGTGTTCATTCAGAAATCTGATTATCTCTTTCATCATGCTCCTGCACACTGTTTTCTCTGTCTTTTTTTGTCACTTCGTCTATCAGCTTGGATATTTTAGCGCTGTATTCTATCGACGTATCGTGTACGAATGTCAGCGTCGGTATCCTGCGCAGCTTCATTTTGCCGTTTAGCTTGGATCGGATGAAGCCCTCTGCTTTTTCGAGTGCAATCATTGTTGATTCTATCTTTTCCGGCTTGTCATAAACGCTGACAAACACTTTCGCGTATTTGAGATCCGGCGTGACCTCTACCCGCGTGACTCCCGCCATGCTGCTCATTCTCGGATCTTTTATATCTGTGAGGAAAATCTCGCTCAACGCGCGTCTCATCTCCCCATCTATGCGTGCTGTTCTATTCTTTGACATACTTACTGACTCCTTGTCTTTAGTATGCGCCGCACCGCCCTGTCTTATCTCTCAATCTCTACCATTTCGTATGCTTCAATAACGTCCTCTTCTTTTATGTCATTGAAGTTTTCAATAGTAATGCCGCACTCATAGCCGGAGGATACCTCTCTTGCATCGTCTTTAAAGCGCTTGAGCGAGCTGAGCTTGCCTTCAAATACAACTATACCTCCGCGAACCACGCGGACGAGCGACGTGCGCTTTATTACGCCGTCCAGCACATAGCTGCCGGCGATCGTTCCAACAGAGGATACTTTGAATGTCTGCCGCACCTCCGCATGCCCCACGACTTCCTCACGGAACTCAGGCGCAAGCATGCCCTTCATCGCTGCGGTTATATCCTCGATTGCATTGTAGATTACGCGATAGAGGCGAATATCTACCTTTTCGCGCTCTGCCGCCGCTGTTACACTCGCATCATGGCGCACGTTAAACCCTATTATAATCGCGTTCGAAGCGGACGCCAGCATAACGTCGGACTCTGTGACCGCGCCTACGCCGCCATGTATAACGCGCACGCGAACCTCATCGTTAGAGAGCTTCTCAAGAGACTGCTTGACAGCCTCGACAGAGCCTTGTACGTCAGCCTTGACGACCAGACCCAGCTCTTTGATATTGCCCTCTGCAATCTGGCTGAACAGATCGTCAAGAGAGACCTTGCTCTGAGCCTTGAGCTTCTGCGCTTTTATTTTATCCTTACGCTCTTCTACGACCTGACGCGAGAGCTTATCCTGTGTAACTGCATACATCACATCGCCTGCATCCGGAACCTCGGAGAAACCTATTACCTCTACCGGTTTGGACGGGCCTGCAGTGCGGACGGGCTTTCCGTCGTCGTTCAGCATCGCGCGGACTCTTCCGTATGCCGTGCCTGCGACGATAGTATCCTGAACTTTTAAAGTACCGTTCTGCACCAAAACTGTAGCAACCGGACCTCTGCCTTTGTCGAGGCGGGCCTCAATTATAGTACCCTTTGCGAGTCTGTTCGGATTTGCTTTCAGCTCCTGCATATCAGCGACGAGCAAAATCATCTCCAGAATATTGTCTAAGCCCTGACCGGTTTTTGCACTGACAGGAACCATTACCGTATCTCCGCCCCAATCCTCTGCGATGAGACCGTATTCTGTCAGCTCCTGCTTTATTCTCTCGGGGCTCGCGCCCTCTTTGTCTATCTTGTTTATCGCAACTATGATAGGCACTTCTGCCGACTTAGCGTGATTTATAGCTTCTATAGTCTGTGGCATTACGCCGTCGTCCGCTGCGACAACGAGAACGGCAATGTCCGTTGCCTGAGCGCCGCGGGCGCGCATAGCCGTGAACGCCTCGTGTCCCGGAGTGTCCAGGAAGGTGATGGAGCGCTTATTTATATTAATTGTGTACGCGCCGATATGCTGTGTAATACCGCCTGCCTCTCCGGCCGTGACTTTCGTTTTTCTTATTGCATCCAGAAGCGACGTTTTGCCATGGTCTACGTGACCCATGATAGTGACAACAGGCGGACGAGGCACGAGATCCTTTTCGTCGTCCTCTGTATCTTCTGCAAAGAGCACGTCCTCCGCCGTCTGCTCTATCTTCTGTTCCAGCTCGATGCCGAAATCAGACGCTACCAGCTCCGCCGTGTCGAAATCTATTTCAGAATTTATCGTGCTCATTACGCCGAGAAGGAGCAGCTTCTTGAGTATTTCAGCTACGGGCTTTCCTGTTTTCTCCGCGAATGATTTTATAGAGATAGAGTCGCCCACAATCACTGCCTTCTCGACACGGATAGGCTCGATAGGCGCTGAGTGCTGCTGCTTTTTATCAGTCTTTTTCTTCTTTCTGCTTCGGAATTCTTCCTCTGCTATTATGCCCTTCTCTTTTATGCCTTTGTTGCGGCGGTTTTTATCTTCATCGCGTTTTCTGCGGTCATCTTTTCTGGACTGAGGCTGACGAGACGGCGCGGGCGATGCAGAATATGCCGGCGCTGAGCTTTTAGCTGTCTGCCTATTCTGGCTGCGTCCTTGCTGCGCAGTTTTTTTGTCCGTGCGTTCTTTTTTCTGTTGTGTCTTTTCCGGTTGTGTTTTTTCAGTACGTGATGTCTTGTCTGTTCTATTATTCATTATACTCGATTGCTGCGCTGTTCTCTGCGCTTCTCTGTTTTCAGATTCCTCTTTGACCTCCGGCTGCTCTTGCTGCTCCGGTTTCTCCTCCCACACCTTTTCACTCTCGTTCGGCGGACGCTCCGCCTCTGATTCCGGCGCAGGGATGTCGGTTATTTCCTCTTCGATTTCTTTATCCGCCGACGTCTGCCCGACGTCGGCCGAATCGTCAGCTTCTTCTTTTATAGGCTGTTTTTCGACTTCTATAGACTCTTCAGACTCTTGCTCGTCTGCAAACTGTTTTTCTTCCTCAGGCCGCGTCAAATCCGCTTTTGGCTCCGTATCTGACGCGGCTTCGGCAAATTCCGCCGTTTCCGTTTTCTGCCCTATGCGCTCCATCAGCTCAGTCTCTTCCTGCTCCATCTGCTTCTGGAGAGCTCTTTTCTCATCTCTCTCCTTTATTCGCGCAAGCAGTTCCTGACCCAGCGCCCGGGCTTCCTTCGCCTGCGCCTGAGCCTGATTGTGAACTGCTGTCACCTCCGCCAGTACATCCTTTGTGTATTTTGAGAGATTCTTATTCTGTTCTATAATCTTTGGTTTGCTCAAGCGTTACACCTCCGCATTTACATGCTCTTTTCTTTTTCTGCTTTTAATATCGCCTCTGCAAACTGTTCGTCCGTAACAGCCGCCATTTTACAGCTCTTGCCCGATATTCTCGCAAGCTCACCCTCCGGCGAGATTACAACAAGCGGAACGCTGTAGTATTCGCACATATTATGCACGTCTTTCATAGAACGCGCGGAAAGACCTTCGTCCGCGAGAATCAATCTCGCTTTTCCGCTGCGCACGCCCTTCTCGCATGAAAACGAACCGAACAGCAGCTTCCGCGCGCGCGCTGCGAAGCCTATCAGCGATATTGTCTTAGCCGCCGATGCCATATCTCAGCACCGCCCGCTTTAATTCTTCGTAAACCTCGGGAGAAATCTCTGCGTCCAAAGCACGTGAAAGCGCTTTCGACTTATACGCCTTATCAAAGCACTGCATATCCGGACAAATGTACGCTCCTCTGCCCGGGGCCTTGCCCTTCGTATCTATAGATATTTCGCCTTCTTTATTTTTAACCACTCTGATCAGCTCGCGCTTGGGCTTCCCTTCGCGGCAGGCTATGCACATGCGTACAGGCACCTTCTTCTGCAATTTACTTCTCCTCGTAATTTACGTCAAAATCTTCTTCGTCATCCTCAGGCAGCGCGCCGAAAAGATCGTCTACTATCTGAGACTGACTCTTTATATCTATCTTATACCCCGTCAGCTTTGCAGCCAGGCGGGCGTTTTGCCCTTCTTTACCTATCGCCAGAGAAAGCTGATAGTCCGGAACGATTACTTTCGCCGCCTTCTCACTCTCGTTGACCTGAACCATTACGACCTTCGCCGGACGCAGCGCATTGGCAATAAACGTATTGGGGTCTGAGCTCCATGGTATTACGTCAATTCGCTCTCCGTTAAGCTCGTCTACGACGCGCTCTATTCTGCTCCCCTTCGGACCTACGCACGCTCCTACGGGGTCTATATTATCGTCCTCAGAATGCACGGCTATCTTGCTGCGATGCCCTGCCTCTCTCGCAATCGCTTTTATAGAAACCACATTTGCGCTTATCTCCGGAACTTCAAGCTCAAAAAGCCTCTTCACCAGACCGGGATGAGAGCGGGATACAACTATCTGCGGTCCCTTTGCTGTCTTTCTAACTTCGAGGACATATACTTTTATGCGTTTGTTTATCTCGTATGTCTCGCCCGGGATTGTTTCGTTTCCCGGGAGTATTCCCTCTGCCTTGTCCAATTCAAGATAGTAAGAGCCGCGCTCCGCAATGTGAACCACGCCTGTCAGCAGCTCGTTTTCGCGCTCCTGATATCTGTCGTATATTATTCCGCGTTCAGCCTCGCGTATTTTCTGCACTACGATCTGCTTAGCAGTCTGCGCCGCAATCCTTCCGAACGTCGCGGGAGTGACCTCCACCTCAAGTATATCGCCCAGCTCGTAAGCCGGATTCACTTTTTTCGCATCCTCTAGGCTTATTTCAAAAGAATCGTCGAACACGTCGTCTACGACTGTTTTTTCTGCATACACTATAACCTCGCCGTTGTCCGGATCTATCTGCACGCGGGCGTTCTGCGTAATGCCGAAATGTCTTTTGTACGCTGAGATGAGCGCCGTTTCAATCGCGTCGAGCAGCACTTCCTTTTTTATTCCTCTTTCGCGCTCCAGCTCGTCGAGCGCACTAACAAATTCAACGTTCATCCTCTGACCTCATCAATTCTAATTCTTCGGTAAAATCTACATGCAGTCTGATCTGCGCTATTTCATCTCGTTTTAAAACAATATCCGAGCCTCGTTTGTCCGGTCTGCCCTTTTGCTTTTCTATAAGCCCGACGGTTATTGTTTCTGCGTCATGACCTAATAATACGCCCAGCAGTTCCTTCCTTCCGTCTTTTTTCGCGTAAAGCTTTATCTCAACTTTTTTCCCTTGCTCTTTTTGAAAATCGCGCTCTGTTTTGAGCACGCGGTCTATTCCCGGAGATGATACGCAGAGCATATACGGCTCGCTTATCGGGTCCAATTTATCAATAGGGTCGTCAAGGGCACGGCTCACTGTTTCGCAATCATCAAGTGAAGCCCCGCCCTCTTTGTCAATGTATATTATCAGCTCACTGTCCGAACCTTTGCCTTTGACGTATTCAACGTCCACGAGTTCAAAGCCAAACTGCTCCACTACTCCGCAGGCAACATTTCTCACAGCATCCTCAATTTTTTTGGACAAGCGCAACCTCCTGAAAAAACTGCTCACATAGACAAGGAGCGGGGATATCCCACTCCTGCCAAGAGCTATTATATTAGTATTCTAGCATATAGTTTCTCATTTAGCAAGTTTTTACGCTACTTTATTTAGCCGATATGCCATTTAAGAATAAAAAATCTAATAAAAAACCTGCAATCGCGTCAATTTGTCCGTCGGTCTGTTTTCTCTGCGTACGCTGACTCTTATCTCATGAGTATGCGCGAAGGTATTCTCTGCCATATAGAACACCTTGCCGGAAAACTCCGGCAGAAGAGCCTCGCCGCGGTTGTTCTTCTCTGCGATAAATCTCAGCACGGACGGCGCCACCTCTACGAGATATTTCGGCGCATCTATCTGACATACATAGCGCACCACTTCTCTGCGTACGCGCATAGCCATTGCATTGTCAGAATACACCAATCCTCTGCCGCCGCAGTGCGGACAGGTTGACATAAGCTTGCTGGACAGCTTTCGCCTTGTCTTTTTGCGAGTCATCTCCACGAGTCCCAAAGCCGACATGCCTATTACGTTCGTCTTTGTCCTGTCTTTTTTCAGCGCTTCTTCCAACGCCTGGATAACCGCGTCCTTATTTTCCTGACTTTCCATGTCTATAAAGTCTACAACTATTATTCCGCCTATGTCGCGCAGCCGCAGCTGATGAGCAATCTCGCGGGCAGCTTCTATATTAGTGCTAAGTATCGTACTCTGCAAGTCGCTTTTCCCCGTGTATTTGCCCGTGTTTACGTCTATCACGGTCAGCGCCTCGGTCTCATCTATCACAAGATACGCCCCGCTTTTTAACCAAACCTTTCTGTTAAGCGCTTTATCAATTTTGCTCTCTATGCCGTAATAATCGTAAATGTTTTCTTTTCTGTCGTAAAAGTGAACTTTTTTCTCAGCTCCCGGCATACTTATAGCTACCATAGCCGCGACTTTCTGACTGTATTCGTAATCGTTGACTATCAGACTGCGCACATTTTCATCAAACATGTCGCGCACCGTGCGGAAGAGCAGCGGTTCCTCAGCGTGAATGAGCCTGGGCGCTCCTAACAGCTTTTCTCTGCGCTTTATATTAGCCCACAAGCGCGAGAGAAACACAACCTCCGTGGCCAGCCGCTCCTCAGTCGCGCCCTCAGCGGCCGTCCGCACGATCATTCCCATGCCCTCCGGCTTTATCCTCAAAAATATATCCTTCAGCCTCTCTCTCTCTTCCTCATCGGTAATCTTATGGGATATTCCAATGTGATCTACCGTAGGCATTAGGACTATAGAGCGACCGGGCAATGTAATATGAGTCGTTATTCTCGCGCCTTTTGTCCCTCCCTGCTGTTTTAGCACTTGCACCATTATCTCCTGCCCCGGACGCACCAGCTCCGAGATAGAAGGCGTTTTATCCTTGTCCTTTTTCTTTTTTTGTTCCGAAACCTCGACGCACTCTCTCAGTTTTGCGCTTTGCAAAATGTCGCCGGCGTAAAGGAAAGCGTTGCGCTCCAATCCCACATCGACAAAAGCGGCCTGCATCCCGGGCAGCACATTCTCCACTCGGCCTTTATATATATTGCCGACCAGCCTCTCCTGCCCGCGCATTTCAATTTGAATTTCTTCCAGTTCTCCATCTTCCAGCAGTGCTATTCTGGTTTCATGCGGATTTATATCCGCAATTATGTCCTTCTTCATGCACAACTTCTCCAAACACATATAAAAACTTTATAAAACCGCATATGCGGTAATACACAAACAGCATAAGCGCGCATCGCTTGCATTCTCTTGCATTATTGGTCTGCTATAGTTCACGTTGAAATTATACCATTTATATTTAATTGTATCAAGACGAAAGAAGAACTCTTTGACAAATAATTAACAATTATTTCGCCTTTCCTGTATTTTTTATACTTTGCCAAGCTTTTCTCCGGAGCTGTGCTTCAATATCGCCTTTGTAACTTCACCCTGATCCAGCGTTTTTACAGTACACATGTCATCCCCGACTACGCGCACAACATTGTAATGCCTAGCATCCATTCTGGTCAGAGCTTCACCCAGAGTATGATTTTCATGCATTGCTAATGTCCTTACCTCCGCGCTTCCTCTCCTCGCCATTTCTCCCGGCAGAGCTGTAAGCCTGCGCATATACATAAACTCACTGCTTTTAACGTATTTTATACCTGAATAACTCATAAAAGCTCCTACAATAAACAATGTCGGATTTACCTCGCCGCAAACCGCCATATATACGCCTGCTGCAAAAACACATGCGCCCGCCGCCGCTCCTATTGCACCTGAAATTTTAGCTGCACGAGCAGGAGTTAATCCCAATCTGAGCACAGACGCAAATATCCTTCCGCCGTCCATAGGAAGAGCGGGAAGCAGATTAATGCAGGCGAGAGCCGCATTCGAATTAAAAAGCGCAGCGGAAAACACAGTTTCTTCCGGAAGACACCCCAGCAGAGCGGCAAATAATATATTTGCGCATGGTCCGGCCGCCGCTATTATGGCCTCGCTCCCCGCGCTCACAAGGGCCATGCTTTCCATATTCGCGGCGCACCCGAAGGGCAGCAGTTCCACGCTCTCTACTCTGACGCCCAGCGCCGACGCAGCAGCTCCATGCGCCCCCTCATGCAGAAGCAGGGCGCAGAAGAAAGCAATCGCTCTGTCAATACCGCTCACAGCCATCATAAAAGCGGCGACGGGCAGCAAAAGCAGATTAACGCGCAGCCGCCCGCCGAAAAAGCTTAATGTCATGTTTCCTCGTCAGTCATGCTGTACGACGACATTTCGTCTCCGTCCAGCGAATCTATATATCCTATCCCGCTCAGCGTCTCCACGCTCAATATTTCTCCGCTCAGCGTCCCTATCACCTGCGCTCCCGAAACGGCCTGCCCCACGCTGACTCTCGGAGACACTCCGTTATATGTCGTCTTTGTGCCGTTTGAATTCGCTATAGTTACGCTGTCTAAACTCGTCGCCGTGACATTGCCCGAAAGCATAGAGCACACCTCCGAGCTCTCGGCCCCGGCTATTTTCACATCGCTCCCCGAGAATGTCTGAACCACCTCCCCTTCCAACGGTTCACAATACGCCTCCGCCGACACGCCCAGCGCATTTTCCGATGCATCCGATCCGACAAATTTAAGCCGTCCTATATCACTCTCAGCGTTCGTCTCCGCAGCCAGCCTCAGATCAATATTCCGCACCGCAGCCAGACCCAGCACTATCGCTAAGCATACGACTACGCCGCGGTATACAGTACCCTTGTTCAAAAGCTTTTGCTTTTTCTTCACCTCAGGCGTCGGTCGAGATCTGGCGGAAAAGCTGACTTTGGTTTCGTTTTTATCATTCATAATGCACCTCGCACTCTTTTTTTGTACAGCATATGCCGTCTTTTGTCCTTATATTACTGCATAAAAAACAGCGAGCCGAAGCCCGCTGCCTGTTAGATTTGTTTTATTCTGATTTATTGTAAAGTATCTCGCGCATCTGATTGTACATCCCCGCTTCGTTCGCATAGTAGAAATAGCTGCCGCCATCCTCAGATTCTCCCGGAATGTTGTCGAGATTTACACTGTCCATATCTACATTTCTGAATATAGACGCTACCGCCACCGCTTGCTCCGCGCTCAAGTTCGTATACGCAAATTCCTGCATCTGCACAAAGAGATTCGCCACGGAGCCTATTCCCAGACTTTTTATCTTTTTTGCAGCCGCCAGCATAAAAGTTCTCTGATGCGCACGGCGGCCCGCCTCCTCGCCCGGAATATTTTTGCGGCATCTCAAATACGAATTCGCCGCGTCGCCTGTCAGTGTGACCGTCTCGCCCGCACGTCCCACATATCCTCCCGTAAGCGAATCGTGATTCGGGTCTATCAGAGGAACGTCTACATCTAACGTGACTTCAACGCCGCCCAGCAAATCGCAAAGCTCGTCAATGCCATCCATATCTATTGTAAAGTAATAGTCTATAGGCACGTTCAATCTGCCGCTGCAGCTCAGCAGCTCTTTCACTGAAGTTATAGCGTTTTTAGCACGCATGTCATGATCTCCGTCTACCAAAGCATACGCCGCATTTATCTTTCGGTACGTATCGGTAGTTGCGTTTCCGTTGGAATCAAGCGTGTACACATGAGCATATGTGTCTCTCGGAATAGAGAGCAGAGTAACATCATTTGTCTTTGTATTCATTGAACAGAGTATGATTACGTCACTTCGGTATCCTTTGTTCTGCTGTTCCCTCTCGGCATTGGAATCCAATCCCAAAAGCAGTATGTTAACTATGTCTGTATCAAATTTATAGCTTCCTGTATCGTCCGCAAGCTGGTCGGCGCCGGTTTTGTCAAACGCGCTTCCCGGGTCTTTTATTATCCCGCCTGCTACGCCGAATACCCAATATACCAGCCCCGCCGCTACTAAGACTAATACGACGAGTATCACCGTAAGCACTTTTACTCTTGTACTCATAATAAGTTATGTCCTCCAATTACTTCCTGCCGCATCGACAGCACTCGGCAAATTCCATTTTTACTTTTTAGATTATATCTTGTTTTTTGTTTCATTACAACTATTTATATATCAATTAACGGATTCTTCGAGCAATCGACATGTAAATTTAATATGAATTATCCGCATTTGCAGCTCTTGCAGCCTCCGCACGATTCACATCCGGCACATTCTAATATCTCAACAGCACCCTGAGCACACGCCAGTTCACATGCTCTGCATTCCGCAATGCATGCCGCCGCTTTGAAGAATATTTCCTCTTGAAGTAAGAGAGCGCCAAACTGACACGCCTCCGCGCACATACCGCATTTCAAGCATTTCTCATTATCTACAGTCAAAAAACGCATCACTTTGCCTCAGAAAATTCGGCGAGAATGTGCCTCGCCGCCATAATGCCGTCCGCCGCGCTTGAAACTATGCCCCCGGCGTAGCCCGCTCCTTCTCCCGCAGGGTACAGCCCGCGCAGGCATTCTGCACAGCCGTCACTCTCCCTAACCATTCGAAAAGGAGAGGACGTCCGCGTTTCGACGCCCGTCAGCAAGCCTTCCGTCAAAAACCCCGGGATACAGCGTTCGAATACCGCCAGAGCAGAAGCAATTGAATTCGAAACATCCGTCGGCAAACACGTTCTCAATTCACAAAGCGCAGTCCCCGGAAGATACGAAGGCTTCACCCTAACAGGCATGGCGGCTTTCTCATTCCTTACAAAGCTCAACGCAGACTGCACAGGAGCCATATACCCTCCGCCTGCCGCGTTAAACGCCGCCGCCTCGCATATCCGCTGAAGCTCCACGCCGCCCAAGGGAGCGCCCGCCGCCGGGATCTGCGCCACTACCGCACTGTTGGAATTCTCCATATCGCGCGCAAAATAGCTCATTCCGTTGACTGCGTTCATCCCCTGCTCCGTGGCGGAACATATGACCTCGCCGCCGGGGCACATGCAGAACGTATATACTCCGCGCCCTCCGACATTCGCCGTCAGCTTATAATCTGCGGCAGAAAGCGCCGGATGAGAAGCCAGCTCGCCATACTGTCTTTTGTCTATCATATCTCTTTTATGCTCTATGCGCAGACCTATCGCAAAAGCTTTCGGTTCCAGCTTCATTCCTGCCGAGAGAAGATACTCAGCCGTATCCCTCGCGCTATGACCTATAGCCAGCACACATGCGTTTGTCTCAACTCTTACGCTCGCTCCGTTTTTTTCATATATTATTGCGTTCAGGCTGCCGTCTTTTGTTTCTATTCCTGTTAATTTGGCAGAGAATATTACTTCTCCGCCCATCTCTATTATCCTGTTCCGCATGTTCACAACGACCGCGCGTATATTCTCCGTGCCGAGATGCGGCTTAGCATCGTAAGCTATGCTTTGAGGCGCTCCATTTTCCACGAGCATTCTCAACGCGGGCTGAGCGCGCTTTATTCTTGTCGTCAGCTTACCGTCAGAGAAAGCGCCCGCTCCTCCTTCACCAAAGCAAACGTTGCTCTCACCATCCAGTTCTCCGCTCTCTCGCAGCTTTTTTACATCCGCCTCTCTTTGGGGCATTGCCTTTCCGCGTTCTATCAGCAGAGGGCGCATACCCTGCTTAGCCAGCTCATATGCCGCCGCCAGACCCGCAGGGCCTGCGCCGACAACGACCACCCTGCCTTTCAACTGTTCAGTCCCTCGGATGATTTCCTCCTCCTGCTCCGGAGGCATCGCGCTCCATCCGCGCCGAAGCAGCAGAGCGGAGCAAGCCCCGTCCACCTCCGCTTCAATATTATATGAAACAAATATGTCGTTCTTTTTTCTCGCGTCCAGACTTCTTCGAAGTATGCGCAAAGACAAAATATCTCCCTGCGATATCCCGAGTTTTTTAGCCGCAAGCACGGGAAGCATCGCTTCGCTCTCCCCCAACTCCAGCCGCAGCCCGTTTATTTTAAATCTGTTAGTATTCGCCATTCCGTCTCCTTTGCATTGCTCCAACTATTGTACCACACTCTCTGCCCGGAGTCACTGATGTAATTATTTCAAAATAGACATGACGCATTGTCTAGGTCTTGTAAGTCTTGAAATCGAAAGTACATTATGATATACTACTGACTGTAAATAACATGACTCGCCGCCGGGCGAGTGACAGCATTTGTAGATGTGTCGTCAGGCCAAAGCAGACACATTTGTAAATGCTTTTTATTTTTTCACAGGAGGTTCTTATATTATGGCATGGGTATATCTGATATTCGCGGGGTTAATCGAAGTCTTTTGGGCTGTATGTATGAAGCTGTCGGAAGGTTTTACTGTTTTTAAATTCTCCGCAATGACTGTCGCAGGACTTATCGCCAGTTTTCTGCTGCTCTCTCAGGCGACCAAAACGCTCCCCATAGGCACGGCCTACGCCATCTGGACGGGAATAGGCGCTCTCGGTGCAGTAATAATTGGTATAATAATGTTTAACGAGCCGGCCTCTCCCGTGCGCCTGTTTTTCGTATTGCTGCTGCTGGTCGGCATAATCGGGCTGAAGCTCACGAGTCACTAAAGCCGTGTTTTTCTGTATATTATTTTTTAAAATGCAAAACCAATTCATCAAGAATATTTATCAAGAATTTAAATCAGGGTGCGGAACAAAACCGCACCCTGTAACTTTATTTTTATTGCGCGTCAGTTATCGTCACCTTTACGTTGCTGACAGACAATTGCACCTTCACCGAATCCTGCACCAGATCTCCTACTACTATACTCACAGTATGCGTACCTTTTTTTAACTCGCTTAGATCTACGCTGAGCGATATATCATTTTCACTCAGCTCCTTTATTTCAGACCTTTCGCCGGATACAGTAGCATTGACTTCTATTGATTCCAGCTTGGCGCTTAATCCGTCGCCCAATCCCTTTATCGCTATTGGCAGATTTCTGAACGTCTTTTCTGCCTGTTCTTCTTCTATTTGCACATACACCTCGACCTTTGAGCCGTCGATAAACGTTACGCCTTCTATTTCTGTCAAAGCGCCGTCCACCAGTACGCTGCTGTTTGCATTATTCACATTAATAGATTTTAGCTGAACAGAATCTATACCCGCGAGAGCGTCGGCCTGCGCGGCTATCCTTACGCTGGAAGGCGAAAGCTCCAGACCTGCAACTGTGTAACCGCTTTGCACATTTGTTATCGCTTTATTCAGATCTTCGTATTCCACGGGCACCACTTTTGTAGGAAGCACCTTCACCGTAACTATCGTCGACGGCATCGAGCTGGTAAGCACGTCACTCGAGACCTGCTCTCCCTCAGAGTTGTAAAGAGTCAGCAGATACGTCGCGCGTACATTGCTCTGCAATCCCGATATAGGAACATAGCATACGGCTCTCGTTACATCGTTAATCTTTGAAGCCGCGCCTTTTATTGTAACGGAATTTGACTCCAGCACAGGCTCGAAAGCATAATATCCATCCGCCGCACTCCCCTGAACCTCGCAGGTGACGGGAATTTCCTTCTCAGCTATGTTGTCTATCGTCAAGTTCACCTGTTCTGCGCTCATTTTTATATTGGACGCCGTTATCCCTGACGTAAGCGCAGCGTTCAGCCCAACCGTTTTCTGCCCTGTCGAGGAAACCGCGCTTAAATCTGCCGTCACATTTATAGAGCTTTGCGAAACGGATGAATAATACCTGTTTGACACCGTAAGCTGAACATCCACAGTTTCCCTGAACCCTGCGTCCGACATATCCACCATGAGCCCTTTAGCAGTCAATTCTTCATATCCGACATAGCTTATGGGTACGTCTCGTATCGTTATCGTGCGCATCGTCGACGGATTAGACATAAGAGTGCTCCACAACAGAAAGGCGAAAATCAAAGCAACTATTTTATACGACAAGTTTTTTTTCAACATTGCGAGCAGCTTTTTAAGAATCTTTTTCATCGTCCTGTCGCTCCTTTCGCCTGAATACACTGCCTATGGAGCGTATCTTCTTGCTCGCGGTCTCCGGAGATGCGTAAAGCTCGTTAAGTATCCCGCGCAGCGCTTTTCTGTCTATATAGCGCGAGAGAACGCCATCGTGCGCCTTAGAGATTATCCCGGTCTCTTCTGATACTATTATTATAACCGCGTCCGACATTTCAGACATTCCGAGACCCGCTCTGTGTCTCGTACCCAAATCGCTGGATAGATTAGGGTTATTGCTCAGCGGGAGGAAACATCCCGCAGCTACAATCCGATTATTTTTCAGTATCATCGCGCCGTCATGCATTGGAGAATTCGGCACGAATATATTCTCTATCAGTTCGCTGGAGATTCGCGCGTCCAGCGTCGTTCCGCTCTCTATTATGTCCTTCAGCCCCGTCTTCCGCTCGAACACCATAAGCGCACCTATCTTCCTTATCGAAAGATTAAGTATCGCGCGCTCTATGTTCTCTATATCCTTAGTGTCCTCGGAAACCATGTTGTTATCAAAGCCTATTCCGAAGAATCTCCCTCTTCCTACTCTCTCAAGCGCCTTTCTAATCTCGGGTTGGAATATGACCACTATTATAACCGCGCCCGCTTCTATTACATAGTTCAGCAGCGCTGAAACCGCCGTCAAACCTATCCATTGGCATATCAGCGCAAATAAAAGAAATACGCCCAAACCCTTGAGAACTTGAATAGCTCTGGTTTTGCGCGTTATTATAAGCAGCCCGTAAATTATAAAAGTTACGAGCAAAATGTCTATCGCATCCTTGACCCCAAATTCGCCGATGCTTATCCTGATTGATTGCAGTATATCGCCCACAGCTGATGTCCTTCCCCAAACAAAGCATTCCCAACTATTATTATATAACAAAAATAATAAAAAGTGCGAATGTATTGTGAAGATTTAGCGATTATTCACATTTTTCTATTTCAATCGCTCTATAATTGCCATGAGCACGTCGTCTTTGCATCCATCCGCCTGCTCTTCATACTCATCCAGAAAAGCGTCGGAATCAAACTCCTCTTTTCCGAATTTTGTTTTTATTTCTTTCAGAGCCTCCTGCGTGTCGAAAAGTCCGTCAGTGTACAGCATGATTCTGCCGCCTTTTAAAATAGTCTCTTTTCGTATTTCTCTTTCATGCAGCGCGCTCCAGCTGCATATGGGCAGCCCTGCCTGCCTTATCTCGCGAACGCCCCTGTCGTCTGCTATCAGCGGCGGAACGCTATGTCCCATATTCATGCACTCCAGCTCTCCGCTCTCCGCGTCCAGAGCGGCGAGGAACGCCGTTATATATACTTCGCTCCCCAGCCCCAGCTCACGGAACGCCTCGGTCAGCATCTGCGCCAGCTCCGCTATATTCGCCGTGCGTCTGGCAGCTGAGGCGACTTCACTGCGCAAAAACACCGTCAGCATAGCCGCCTGAACACCATGCCCGCTAACGTCGCTGATAAACATGAGCGTCCGCCCGTCTGTCATCCGCGCAGCTTCGAACATGTCTCCGCCGACGTGATTGCAGGGATGAAATCGAATACTCAATCTATAGCCGTTTATATTCGGCATAGCCGTTCGGAGTATTGTATTCTGCATTGCACGGGCCATCTGCATATCGCGCATCATTCTATCGTTGGATTCCATTATCTGCGTCCGCAGTCTGACCATATCCGTGCTGTCGCGGAACACCTCCACTACGCCGACATATCCGCCGTCTGCGTCATACACCGGCTCCGCCTTCACGGAATATATTCTCTCGCCTATATGCCTTTCCGTTTCGAGGGAGTGTTCGCCTCTGCTCGCCCTGATACTCAGGCAGTCCGCACATCGCTCTGTCAGACTGAGACAGCGGAAGCACTTCCTTCCAACGCATCCTCCGACCGCCTCTATCATGGCTTTGTTCGCCAACAGAACTATTCCGTCTTCGTTCACCACTCGCACTAAATCCGTCATGGAGTCTATTACTAAATATATCTGATCGATATCTTTTATTATCGTATCCATTTCTCCCACCATAAGCGTCTTTCGTTTTTCGTTTTCAACTTTGATAATTATATCACACTTAGACGGAGTATATCAACGATAATAAAATTCTTAGCCCCGCATATCCTCCTCCGTCAGCTCTGCTGCACGCCTGCTCATTTCAATCAATTCTTCACTTTCACATATTCTTTCGCCGCTGCTGAGTATTCTAACTGCAAGAGCATTCATGCTGCGCACCAGCTCTGCCCACGTCTGTATCGAGTCATGCTTCATTGTTTTCCTCCTGATTTTTAGTCTGTTTGCTATATACTACTCGCGTTCCCGGCCTAAAAGTACAGGCTCGGCAGCATTTTTTATTTTCCTGCAAAGGTGCGCTTTTTTCGCTGTTACAGCACATATAATATGCGGCACAGGACATATCATCCCGTAAAAATCTTACCTTTCCTCTGGACTTATCCGCTTTTCTATTATATAATCTTATAGATGAATATTTCTTAACAGTTAGAGGTTATGATGGCAAAGAAATCAAAAAAACAAAAAAGCGGCGTCGGAACGCTTATACTTCTGCTCTTCGCGAGCCTGATTCTTATGATAGTCACCGGATACTTAGCCGTATGCGGATATATGGGGATGGGAACCGGAGAAATGCCCTCCGTCTTTGGCACAAGCTTATATGTAGTGCAGAACGACGTAGACCGCGTTCCCTCAGGTTCTGCAATAATCACGGACAGAACCGCTTCCGGCTTCGAAGTAGGCGACCCGATAGTGTTCTACAATCCCGCTCTTGAGACTGATAATAAAATAATGTTCCAGTATATCTCTGAGATAGACGGTGACATTTACAAAACAGTAAATGCTGCGAACGAGAATCCTGTAGACGTATCCGGCAACATGCTGCGCGGGCTTGCAGTGTCTTTCACACCTTTTGTAGGTACTGTCTTGACTTTCGCACAAACTACGACCGGTACGATTATCTTTATCGTAGTCACTATAATCCTTATCGCTCTCTTTATATACGCTTTCTATCAGCTTTTCTTCGGACGAAGAAAGCGTAAAAAAGCAATGAACAGCGGCCTCTTAGAACAATACGACGACTTCGAAGACGACGAAATAGACGCAAGAGATGAACAGGAGGCTCACGAAGAATTTGTCCGCGAATACAACAAGGCAAAAAACAAAAAAGCCGGTAAATCCGCCAGCAGACATATCATTCCGGACGCTTCCGGCTCAGAAAAAAGCAACAACGACAGCGACAGCGCCTCTTACATTTACACTCTGACGTGCTCGGAGGAAGACGCTGAAACTCTGCTCTCCATAATACAGAAAATCATAAAAAAGCTAAGCGTATCTGTCTCGGCTGAGATCTCCATTTTCGGAGACGAAATCGAAATCAGCGGAGAACGCAAGGACGTAGATAAAGTTCTTAGTACATTCGAAAAAGTAATGGAGAGAATGGGCTGAGTCATAAAGAGAATCACAGGAACGGTACACCCGTTCCTTTTTTATATATTATTATATTATTTTTTAATATTAAAAAGATACGCTGATATAAAACCGGCGTATCTCAGTGCTTTGCTTTTGTTTTTAAATTACATATCTTTCAGCAGGCCATGCTTTTCATAATTTGTAACACGAGAAATACGATTGTCGTCGTCTACAAATATAACTGTCGGCTTGTGCGTCTTAGCCTCTTCAGGAGTCATGGAAGCGTAGCTCATGATAATTATCTTGTCTCCTGTGCTGACGCAGCGCGCCGCCGCTCCGTTTAGGCATATCATTCCGCTGCCTCTCTCGCCCGCGATGGTATATGTCTCGAAACGGCTGCCGTTGTTAATATCTACGATCTGCACCTTTTCGTATTCCAGTATGCCGGAAGCTTCCAGCAGCTCGCTGTCCACAGTGATAGAGCCTACATAATCCAGCTCCGCCTGAACTACCGTAGCGCGATGTATTTTAGCCTTTAACAGTTCTACCGTCATCTCAGTCCTCCAGAATAAAATTGTCTATGAGTCTTGTCTTGCCGATATATACCGCCATGGCAACGAGCACGCTGCCTTCGAGCTTGTCCACCGGCTGCATGTTTATGCCGTCAACAGCTTCTACATAGTCTATACGCGCCAGAGGCTCGCTCTCGATGTTCCTCTTCATCGCCTCGACGAGAGCATTCGCATCTTTTTCGCCCTCCTGCACGAGCTTCTGACCCAGAGCTATAGTCCTGCTCAAGATCAGGGCTGCTTTGCGCTCCTCTGCGCTCAGATATGTATTTCTGCTGGAACGTGCGAGTCCATCCTCTTCGCGTACTATCGGACAGCCTACTATTTCAACATCCATGTTGAGATCACGCACCATTCTCTTTATAACCGCGAGTTGCTGAGCGTCCTTCTGACCGAAGAAGGCCTTGTCCGGAGCCGCAATGTTAAGCAGCTTTGTCACAACCGTACAGACGCCGCGGAAGTGAATAGGGCGGGATTTGCCGCATAGCTTCTCGTTGAGAACATCCATATCTACCCATGTGCAGAAATCCGGAGCGTACATATCCTCCGGCTCAGGATGAAAAACCATATCCGCTCCGCACTCTTTGAGCAAAGCGCAGTCGTGATCAAAATCTCTCGGATAGGAAGCTAAATCCTCGCCGGGTCCGAACTGCGTAGGATTCACAAATACGGAAGCTACAACTCGGTCGCACTGCGCATCCGCCGCGCGAACCAAGCTCGCATGGCCCTCGTGCAAATATCCCATCGTGGGGACGAGACCGATAGTTAAACCTTCGCGCTTCCAAGTCTTCACCTGCTCACGCACCTCAGAAACTGTCTTGGCAATAATCATTTTTATCGTTCTTTCTCCTTCGAAGTAATTGCTTTGTATTCTCTATTAGTAAAGACGCTCGAGCGTATCGTCAGAGATGGAAAAGCTATGCGCCTCATCCGGGAAGGTCCCCGCCTTGACCTCTGCATCGTAATCCGCAAACGCCTTTTTCATAACCTCGCCTACATTAGCGAACTTCTTTACAAATTTCGGTACATAGTCAGTAAACATACCGAGCATATCCTGATAAACCAAAATTTGACCGTCGCAGCCTGCTCCTCCGCCTATGCCTATGGTGGGTATGTCCAGCTTTTCGGAAATCAGAGCCGCCAATCTGTCCGGCACACATTCCAGAACGACAGAAAACGCGCCTGCCTCCTGAACAGCCAGAGCATCCTCTATAATCTGACGCGCGACCTTCTCATTCTTTCCCTGAACCTTGAAGCCGCCAAACATATTAACAGACTGAGGAGTCATGCCGATATGCGCCATTACAGGAATTCCTGCATCTTTAATCGCTTTTATCTGTTCGCACACCGTCGCGCCGCCTTCCAGCTTGACCGCTCCGCCGCGTCCTTCTTTCATCAGTCTGCCCGCATTAACTACCGCATCATATATAGACGGCTGATAGGACATGAAGGGCATGTCGATGACAACCAGAGTATTTTCGCAGCCACGCGATACAGCTCTGCCGTGATGTATCATGTCCTCCATCGTTACGGACAGAGTGTCAGGATATCCCAGGATTACATTTCCCAGAGAGTCGCCTACGAGTATTCCGTTTATGCCCGCCTCGTCCATCAGCTTAGCCGTGGAATAATCGTAGCAGGTCAGCATAGAGATCTTCTCTCCGTCTTTTTTCATTTTCGCGAAAGTCGCTGTAGTATTCTTCATTTTTCAGTCTCCCCTTTGAGAATTCTTTCCATGAGACTATAGTCTCCGTCCGGATGCCTGAGCTTAGCTATCTCTACGACAGCCTCAGACAACATCACATACAATCCGCGCACATACTCATCGTCCAGACACGCAAGATGCTTCTCCACCGTGCCTGTATCGTTGCGCTCCACCGGCCCGGTCAGGCTTTTTACCGGACCATCCTCCGTGACATGCTTCATGTTTCCGAGCATCAGCGGGCCCAGCGCCTTGAGAGCGTTCTCCTCCGAAAAGCCGCATTCCTCCAGCAGAAGAAGGCTTTGCCGCGCCAGACCTACGACCAGATTGCTCCCCATGACGGCAGCGGCATGGTATTTCACTTTGCTTTCCGGTCGTATCACCTGTACCGTCAATCCCACGCCTGTCAGCATGCCGCGCACATCCTCAAGCTTTTCCGCACTGCCCTCGAGTGCAAAAAAAACATCCGGCAGCTCCTCGTAAGCGTGATAACGATCGCTTACTGCGAACAGCGGATGAACAGAATACCCATATGCGCCCGTCTCTGCTATTCCTGCGAAAGCATCCCCCGCACAGAGAGCGCCGCTACAGTGGCAGACTATCTTATTCTCAATTTTCAGCCGACGTATCTCGTCAAATACCTGAGCTATCCGCCCATCGGGAACAGTCAAAAACAGAACGTCACAGTCCGAGACTATCTCTTCTATCGTCTCATATGCTCGCGTGTTCGTAAATCGTGCCGCCTCATCAGCCGAGGTCTCGTGCAGACTGAAAAAGCCTCGCACATCCAGACCGTTGGCAGTAAAGTACTTCGCCAGAGTAAAGCCGACTTTTCCTGCTCCAATAAATCCAATCTTCAGTGTTCATCACCCTTTCGCTATATAACAGTTCCAGGTGACGCTCCGAGTCCTGTCCCATAGGGTATAGGCTGGGAATTAAAAAATAAGGTTCGTATTGTGATATAGTCTCCACATGGAATACCATTCATCCGTTAGATTATATCAACATACAGCTCAAAAGTAAAGCTGAAAATTACATTTTTCACAAACTTTTAATTAGAATATATTTCTGAGACTCGGAGAATCTGATCTTCTGACGTCCTCCATCATCATTCTGACCCTGCGCACAGCCGCGGTCGCCTCCTCTTTTTCACGTTTTGCCACTTGAGCGCGCAGAGTCGCAATTTCAAGCTGAATATCATCGGGGCCGGTATGATCTACAAGCCAGCCGAGAACTTCTATTTTTCCCTCCATGAATTCAAAGGCTTCGTCTGCATACCTGTCTGCCTCTGTCCAATTTTCCTCTGATACACAAGCCTCCAGCTCGTCCAATATCGCATCCAGCTCTCTCTCTGTATTATTCATAAAAACTGTTTGAAGCACCGCAAACGCCGCTATGGCCACAGCCAATATAACAACAACTATAGTACGTCTCATTTTAACTCCCTGCGCGCCAGTCTCAGCGTCTTAGTCTCTCCGCCCTTTTTTTGTACGAACACCTCTCCGGCAGACGAAAGCGTCATCAAAAACACTTCCTTCGCCCTTCTTGCTCCTATCGTATGTATCAGCTTTTCTATAGATTTGTTCGTTATGCCGAGCTGCGCAAGACCGTCTATCTGTATCTCGCCGTCAAGCACAACCGCAACGCTCATGTCATCCTCTTCCACCTCGAGGTTAAGCTGATCCGGCGTGACAGGCGCCGCATTGGAATACGGCATCACGCTGAGCTGTCCGTTAGTCTCCAGCACGGCGTAATGTATATCTGCTATATTAGTATAGCCTGATATGCGAAGCTGCTCCATCAAGTCGCTCAGGTTGTATTTCACTTTGCGTATTTCTTCCTCATTCAGCTTGCCTCTCAATATCATAATACTCGGAGTTCCGCTTATAAACGTGCGGAATCCGCGAAATTTCAGAGATATGACTGAGAACAAATAATAGAGCAGCATAAGAGTCAGCGCAGGAACCAGTCCGCTGCTCAAAGGCACCGCCGGAGAATCCATAGGCGTAGATACCACATCCGATATTATAAGCGTGACCACAAGCTCATACGGTTGGAGCTGCGCCGCCTGCTTTTTCCCCATGAGGCGCATTGCAAAGATTATCACGGCGTAAATTATGGCCGTCCTGATAATTGTGTTGAACATATCCGACCTCGCTTTAGATTTCATTAATACGGCTCTCATATGCGAACCCGAATTTATCCTGCCTATTTATCGGAAATTTATATTGGCAAAACATTCCACACTTTATCGCTGTATCCAACTTCTAAAAATTTTGTAACATGCCCTGCTTTTTCACCAAAAGCCATATTTTTTTGTGTTATAATTTTACTGCAAGAATATTGGAGCTGTTTATTAATATGAAAAATAAAATTTTAATTGTAGAAGATGAGAAGCCTATAGCTGAGCTTCTGGAATACGGTTTGACCAAACAAGGCTTTGAGACAGAGAGCTGCCGCCTCCTTTCTGATGCAAGAAAAATAGTGAAGCACGATCGGCCTGATCTGGTGCTGCTCGATCTTTCTCTGCCGGACGGAGACGGTCTGGATTTCTGCCGCAAGATTGCGCCCAGGATGAACATGCCGATTATAATACTTACGGCGCGCGCCAGCCAATCCGACAAGCTGCTCGGGCTTGAATACGGCGCGGACGATTACATAACCAAGCCTTTTGACATGCAGGAAGTCGTGCTTAGGATAAAATCCGTACTGAGACGCATGGAGATGGCCGCTCCGCCTACGCTCGAAAGCGAGCCGCCTTTTTCTGTTGCAGGGATACGCTTCGTACCCTCCACTCAAAAAGTTTACTTTAACAACGAGGAGCTCAGTCTGACTCCGAAGGAATATGCCCTGCTGTACTTTCTTGCGAAAAACACGGGAACTATAGTATCCCGCGCGGATATAATGGACCACGTTTGGGGATTGCGGAATTACGTCGGCGACACGCGAACTGTAGACATACATATACAGCGCCTGAGACGCAAGCTCGGCCGCTCTAAAATACGCACCGCTTTCGGCGCAGGATACGTACTTGAAGAAAACGAATGACAAGCACACGCCCCGTCCGATTCGGACTCAGACTAAAGCTCTGCATTCTCATGCTGCTCATAACAATAGTTGCTTTTCTCGTCTCACGAGTCGCCGTCGCCAAGATACTTGAAATTCAGGCTCAGAATATAATTACATCTGACATGCTGGAGCTGAGCGAAAGCAGCAAAGCTGTGGTACAAAGCACTATGATCTCCAACGGAGAACTTACGGAGGATAATCTCCGCATTCTGGCCTCGTCTATAGTCTCCGACCTTTCCAGTCTCTTCGGCGGGAACGCAGAGATATACAGCACGACAGGAGATCTGCTCGCGTCTACTCTGGACGCCTCAACTGCTTACGGTTCACAAATATCTAATTTCAAAAACGACCTGGAAATAGCACTCAAAGGATCTATGGCGTACACGTCTTTTCAAGATTTATCCGCAGCTGCGTTTTCTTATCCGCTTATCTTTTATGGTAAAAGCATCGGCGTGGTTCGTCTTATTCAGGATTACACCACGCTATACTCCAACAGCGCCTATGTTCTTCTAATCAACGGAGTCAGCGCTATCGTAACGCTGTTCGTCACGCTGATAATATATATATTTATCACGCGCCTGGTCATCGATCCTGTGCGCCGTTTGAGCTATGCAATGATAGATATGTCCAACTCGCCTGAGAATTCGCATACTCTGCCCGTCGTCTCTAACGACGAAATAGGTCTGCTCACCAGCGAATACAACAATATGGCTCAAACTATAACTCAGCAAATAGAAGTCATAAGAGATGAAAAAGAAGCGTTGAGCAAAACCCTCGTATACAGAAAAGACTTTTACGATAGAGTAACGCATGATCTGAAAACTCCTCTCACAACTATAATAGGTTACAGCGATATGATAAAAGAGCAGGGAGCGTCAGATACGGAATTTTTAGAACGCGGGATTTTACAGATAAATCAGGAAGCGCACAGACTCCTGCGCATGATAAACGAGCTTTTGGACATGACGCGAGCCGATTCGCTTCCCATGAATATGACAAAAGAAGTAAACATGACCGCTCTCGCTGCAGCCCTGGCAGAAAACATGTCCCTGCGTGCCAAAAGATACGGTTTTACAATAAAGCTCAACGCAGGCGAAGATATAATCATAAACGGCGACGCAGAGCTTATGCGCAGACTCGTCATGAATCTGGCCGACAACGCCATAAAGTACAGCCGGCCTCGTTCCGAAATAACTATAAGTCTTTACGATACTCCGGATGGCGCAGTCTTCTCCATGAGCAACCTGACAGACTGCCCGCCGAGCGGCGAAAAGCTGGAGCATCTCTTCACTCCATTCTATCAGCTCCGGCAGCAAAACAGCTCCGGTTCCATAGGGCTGGGACTATCCATATGCAAAGAAATTGCATCTCTGCACGGCGGTATTATAGAATGCGACGTCAGTGATGATCTCATAACTTTCACACTTTGGCTTCCACACATTAAAGAAAGGAGCGCAGATAAATGAAAAAACGTATATTTGCTCCTATCATTATTTTAGCCTGCACAATTTTGTGCTCCTGTTCCATGCAGAAAACCGTTACCCGTGTAATAACGCCGGAGGATGATCAAACTCCCAGTATCCCCGTACTGAACGTCTCTTCTCAATCTCTTCAAGCCCGCAGATATCTGGGTATATCTCCCGACGGAAATCTCATCTTCCGAAAAAGCGCCGCCGGCCAGAACAACTCCTCTGTTATCGACACTGTAACCACAGAGCAGCCCGACGGTCAAAAAGTACTGAAAACATACCCTCTGACAGAGAATGTATTCGACTGTATGCTGATAGACGGGGGGCGAAGCGTCATATTCTGCACAGAGCGTTACGATGTTAAAAACGTGTGCCTGCTCAATCTGGAATCAGGCGAAGTAGAGACGCTCGGTTACTACAACACTGCTACTATAAACGGTTATTCCGGACAATACGTCTTCTCTGAACCTGACAGCACTCTCATTCACATTGTAACTATAAAAGATAACGATACTTTGAATCTGGACACTATAGACGCTGAACACAAAGTTGAATATGAATCGGAATTATTCTCAGGTCTATCGAACTACATAGCCGAAAACAACATAACTCGGATCTTTCGTCTGTCAAACAACAACATATGCGTAGAATATAAAACAGGCTCAATATACACAGTCGCTGACGTTACGCGCATGGTTAAACTATGCGAGAGCACTAAGCCCACCTGCGGCACGGATAAGCTGTTCTACATCGACACAGAATACAAGCTGGTCATGATGGAAGTTCATGAGGAAGAATCCATATGCTACACATTGGCGGAGGACGTCAACAACTTCGCAGTTTCAGGAGATCAAACACGCATAGCTTATACCGTCTCTTCGGTCGGCAACGGAGCTGAAAAGCTCTTTGTATCAGACGTTTTCGGAAAAAACCGAACTGCATTAGACGCAGCCAACAGCTACACATCACTCAGCATGAACTCCGACGGCACCTCCCTCGTCGCCGCTCTCCCTGCGGCAAATACCGGATCGACACTGCGCAGCGAAACCACTCTAATGACGTACACATTGGCATCTTCTGACGCAGATTCTGAAAATTAACTCGAAATTTATATTAAAAAAGCAGGCGCATAATTTAAGCGCCTGCTTTTCGCATAATCAATCATCTTCTCCAAGTGCTTCCTTCGCAGGAACAAGTACCTTTTCGTCGTAAATCGAGAACATATCATCTACAGCTGCTCTATCCGGAGCCTTAGTAAACAAACTGACCACAGGTACTATTATCAAACCCGCAATCATTGCAAATGCACCGCAGTTTATCGGAGATTGCAAGATAGCAGGGAATACCGACTTGCACAGCATGTTAAGAGTCATAACGCCCACGCCGAATATGAAACTTACCCAGCAAGCCGTCTTAGTCGTCCGCTTCCAATATAAGCCGTAAAGGAACGGCGCCAGAAACGCACCCGCGAGAGCGCCCCACGATATTCCCATAAGCTGCGCTATAAACGTGACGCTGCTCTTGTACTGTACTATTGCAATTACGGCAGAGATAGCTATAAAAATTACTATAAGCACTCTTACGCTGAGCAGAGTCTTTTTCTCGTTCATGTTCTTCACAATATTTCCTCTTATGAGGTCCAAAGTGACAGTCGAGCTGGACGCCAAAACGAGTGACGAAAGAGTAGACATGGACGCAGATAGAACAAGTATAACTACTATCGCCAGCAGCAAATCCGGCAAGGTTGACATCATAGTAGGAATTATGGAGTCAAATCCGCCTTCTGCGACGGCCTCCGTCGTTGTAAACGCACGTCCGAAGCCCCCGAGGAAATAGCATCCGCCTGCCACTACAATAGCGAACAGAGTAGATATAGCCGTACCCTTATTTATGCTTTTCTCGCTCTTAATAGAATAGAACTTCTGCACCATCTGCGGAAGGCCCCACGTTCCGAGCGAAGTGAGGATTACCACACCCAGCAGATTCAAAGGGTCCGGGCCGAAAAACGAGGCAAATATGCCCGGCGTATCCGATACTTCAGGGTCGCTCACCTGAGCCAGAGCTGCCATAGAGCCTACAAGACCGCCGTTCACACTCAGTATCGCGCCTATCACCGCAACTATGCCGACTATCATTATTATGCCCTGTATGAAATCGTTTATCGCCGTCGCGACGTATCCTCCTGCTATTACGTATATCCCCGTCAGCGCTGCCATGGCTATTATGCAAACTATGTAGTCTATATTGAACGCCATGCCAAACAATCTGGATAATCCGTTATACAGCGACGCCGTGTACGGTATTAAGAATATAAATATAATTATCGCCGCGCCTATTTTCAGCGATTTGCTGTCAAAGCGCTTGTGGAAAAAGTCAGGCATAGTCGCCGTTTTCAGCTTCTGAGTCAGCAGCCTTGTTCTTCTGCCGAGCACAGTCCACGCGAGAAAGGAACCTATCACTGCGTTCCCTATTCCTATCCATGTGGAGGCTATGCCGTACTTCCAGCCAAACTGACCTGCATATCCTATGAATATTACTGCTGAAAAGTATGACGTACCATATGCAAACGCCGTAAGCCACGGGCCTACCGAGCGTCCTCCCAATACAAAACCGTTTACGTCGGTAGCATGTCGGCGGCAGTATATTCCCACGCCGATCATTATTCCGAAAAACACTACCAGCAATATTATCTTGAGCGCCATTTTTACTTGATTCCCCTTTTATATTTTTTGTACACTTTATTTCGTCGTCTGCGCTTCTACCAGACGCTCTGCCCTGTATCTCTCGCGCAGCACCGGCTTCTCTATCTTACCCGTTGGGTTTCGCGGTATCTCATCGAATATTATCTTTCTCGGACGCTTATATCTCGGAAGGTCTAGTACAAAATCCTCTATCTCTTCCTCCGTACACTCAGCGCCCTGCTTTATCTCTATAATCGCCGCCGCAATCTCGCCCAGCCTCTTATCCGGCAGGCCTATAACTGCGCAGTCTTTTATAGCATCGTGCTTGCGGAGAAAATCTTCAACCTGAACAGGATATATGTTTTCGCCTCCGCTGATTATTACATCTTTCTTTCTGTCTACCAGATATATAAAGCCGTCCTCGTCCATCCGAGCCATATCTCCCGTGTAGAGCCAGCCGCCTTTGAGACTTTCTGCTGTAGCTTTTTCATTATTATAATAGCATTTCATCACGCCCGGGCCTTTGACTATGAGCTCTCCGACCTCTCCATTTGGTACAGCCGTTCCATTTTCGTCTACTATATCAGCCTCCCATAGATAACCCGGGACGCCTATCGCGCCTACTTTATGAATATTCTCTACGCCAAGATGCACACAACCCGGGCCTATGGACTCGCTGAGACCGTAGTTAGTGTCGTATTCATGATGAGGGAACACCTTTTTCCATCTTTCTATTAAACTCGGCGGAACGGGCTGGGCTCCTATATGCATTAATCTCCATTGTTCCAGCTCGTAATCATCGAGGTTTATGTCTCCCCTGTCTATCGCATCGAGTATATCCTGCGCCCAAGGCACCAGCAGCCAAACAACCGTGCATCTCTCTTTCGAAACAGTATCGAGTATCCACTCCGGCTTTGTGCCTCTCAGTATCACAGCCTTGCTCGCAGAAAGCAGACTCCCGAACCAGTGCATCTTCGCGCCCGTATGGTACAGCGGAGGAATGCATAAAAACGTATCGCTGCGCGTTTGTCCATGATGCTTCTGCTCTGTCAGACAAGATGAGTATAACGCTCTGTGCGCATGCAATATCGCCTTCGGGAAGCCCGTCGTGCCTGACGAAAAATAGATCGCCGCGTCATCGTCCTCTGTTAAGCTGATCTTCGGCTGCGAGTCGGAGCAGTATGTAGTCAGCTCGTCATAGCTGTCTGCAAATGTAGGAATATCATCGCCTACATAGAAGAAATTCTTAATCTTGCGCAGTCTGTTGAATACAGATTCTACTCTTCCTACAAATTCCGGGCCGAAAACAAGCGTGTTCGCCTCTGCGAGATCGAGACAATATTTTATCTCTTCTCCGGTATATCTGTAATTCATCGGCACTACAACCGCACCCGTGCGGAGCACGCCAAAATATATAGGCAGCCATTCCAGACAATTCATAAGGAGTATGGCCACTTTATCGCCTTTTTTTATACCGCGCGTCAGCAGCAGATTTGCAAATCTATTTGCTCTCTTGTCAAACTCCTTCCACGTTATCTCATCGCGGAAGCCCTCATATCTGCTGGATTCTATAAGTTCGTATTCTGACCACGTAACCGGCCTCGGCTGCGCCTCTGGGTTTATCTCAACCAGGCACACCTCCTCAGGATAAAGCTCGGCATTTCTTTTCAGCAAATCAGTTATTATCATGTCTTTTCCCTTCTGTTTCTCTTCCTAATTTAAGCGATAGATAAAGCTTTAGACCCGGCCTGCCGTTTTTTCGGTTAAAAACAAAAAATCCTCTGTCGCATACGGACAGAGGACGGAAGTACCGTGTTACCACCTCATATTCACTGCGTTCTCACAAACGCAGCCTCAAAAAGCACAGCCCAGCAAAGCCAAACGATGCCCCAGCGCTATAACGGGCGCTCCCGTCGCAGCCTACTGCGCGCTTACGCGCGGTTTGGTGCGCTGCTCACGAAATGTATTCGGCATAAAGGCAACTCCCGCCTCGCACCACCCGGCGGTTCTCTGAACAGCGCATCTAAATGCCTACTTCTTTTCGGTCAATGCATTTATATTAAATGCTATTTATATTATAGTTTATCATTACACTCCAAAAAAGTCAAATACTTTTTGTTCCTTCAGCATAACTATTTAGATATATAACAGCATATAACAGCAAAGCCGCTGAATTGCACAAACTAAATTTATGGTTAAATATACATAAATTTACAACCGAGTAATAAATTTACTTATAATTCAAAAAGACTGCGTCTCGTCCATAAAATTGCAAATAATGTATAATAATTTCATTTATTCATTTTATCTTTGCTCTTTAGAAAGATGAGAAACATGCGCGCATGCCGCATATTATTGCTGATATTTAACTTTTCTACTATATAAATATCATATTAAATACTATATGCCACACTGCAGCAAATCAAATTAAATGCAGATAAGCTGCAGTATTTAAAATAAAAATGCAGGGGGCGATTGGTACCCTGCAAAAAATCCATGAAAGAAAGTATTAATCCGCAGTCTCATCTCCTATGACTCGGTAACTGTGTTCGCGTATATCCTTAGTCATGTTTTCTGACGTCAGATATTCCAAAACCTTGCGCATCGGTTTTGTCATAAATTTTTCCTTTTTCCAAAGCACGCCTATTTTGGCTTCTATTCTGGGTTCAAGCGGTACAATCTTCACTTCATCCCAATTTCTGAACACATCGCTGTAAACTATCGCTGCCGCTATATCATGCTTGAGAAGATAGCGCATTGTATCAATTTGTGAAGTGTTCATTATTGTATTGGCGTGTATTGCACTAAAATGAACGCTGATTTGATTGTAATGGTGACTGCCCTCGGGCAGAACAACAAATTTCTGATTTCCTATCTGTCTATTTGTGACATACTCCCTCTGCGCGAGCGGGTTTTTCTTGTTCACCGCCATATCAAGGCTTGTCTCGTAGACTATCTGCTGATTCAGTTTTTCGCAGCGTATATCGTCTACAACAGCAAGAGAAAAATCTATCTCGCCTTCCTCCGCTTTTTTAGCTCCGGTGAAGGTGGGTATTTCAACTATCTGAAGGTGTATGTCGGGATTATCAATGGAAAACTGAGGCAGAAGACCTGATATGAGCAGCGCGCCCATTATTGCAGGAACTCCTATGCGCACCGTGCGTACTCTTTTCTCCCCCAGCTCGAGACTTGCCGTTCGGAAGTTGTCAAAACTCTGTATTTGTTCATATGCCTTTTCGTAAAAAAGCTCTCCTTCCGGCGTCAGGCTGATCCTGTGATTCGAACGGCGGAACAGGTCGTAGCCCAGCTCTTTCTCAAGCTCTTTGAGCGCATAGCTGAGAGAGGGCTGAGAAATGTGCAGCTCTCCGGCAGCCTGGGTTATATTCAAATATCTGCAGGCTGCAAGAAAATATCTAAGATGGTTAAGCGTCATGCGTTCGCCCCCTGTTTCAGTGTGCGCGGCCGATGCCAGCTGCGCGCTTTCTTCTTTAAAAAATGATACAGCAACGAACTTTTTTGGACTTTCGCCGCCGCTTCCATGATATATTATAACATATTTCAACCGATTGCAACAGTATTTATGTAATAATCATAGATTTTTTCTATGACACCATAGTTATTTAATATTTGTTTATTTTTTAACAATCGTGTATTATTATATCCAGATAGAATAGTTAAAAATTTCACGTAAAACTTCTGGAATTGTAAACGTTTTTAATGTTTTAGAATAACAAAGTACACGGAAGGGAGCATGTATAATGACACAAATTCCTGCTGAACGTCTCGGTAATGAAGTACTGAGAAGCAAAATCATGACGGCTGAAGAAGCTGCGAAACTCGTTAAAGACGGCGACACCGTCGGCGTATCCGGTTTCACACCTTCTGCTTATCCGAAGGTAGTTCCTCCGGCAATTGCAAAGAGAGCAACAGAAGGCGGCGAAAAGTTCAAGATTAACCTCTACTCCGGCGCATCCCTCGGCCCCGAGTGCGACACTGCGCTGACAGAAGCTGGTGTTATCAACTATCGTATGCCCTATCAGACAAACGCTACTATCAGAAAAGCTATCAACGCCGGTGAGGTAAAGTACACAGATATGCATCTGAGCCATTCTACTCAGTATGTAAACTATGGCTTCATTCCGAGAGTTAACGTAGCAATCGTAGAAGCAATTCAGATTACACCTGAGGGTCACTTCTATCCTGCAACAGCAGTCGGCAACGTACAGACATATGTCAACCAGGCTGACGTAGTAATCATTGAGCTGAACTGCGCTAAGCCTCTCGAGATGGTCGGTATGCACGATATCTACGAGTGTGTTAACCCCCCGGAGAGAGAGCCCATTCCGATTAAGAAACCCGGCGACAGAGTCGGCACGCCTTATGTAAAGTGCGGTCTGGATAAGATCTCAGCTATCGTTTACTCTGATCTCCAGGATACGGCTCGTCCTCTGACTCCTGTTGACGAGACATCTCAGAAGATCGCTGACAACATGCTCGCATTCCTGCGCGCAGAAGTCGCAGCAGGACGTCTGCCCAAGAATCTGCTCCCGATGCAGTCCGGTGTTGGTTCTGTAGCAAACGCTGTTCTGTACGGTCTGGCTGATTCTGAATTCGAACACCTCAACTTCTACGGCGAGGTTGCTCAGGACTCTATGCTGGAGTGCGTAAGACGCGGCAAGGCTGACGTTTGCTCCGCAACGTCTATCACTGCTTCTCCCGAAGGTCTGGAGGCATTCTACAGAGACATCGACAAATTCGTCGGCAAGATGGTTCTCCGTCCTCAGGAAATCGCAAACAGCCCCGAAGTTGCAAGAAGACTGGGCGTTATCTCCATGAACACAGCTCTCGAAGCTGACATCTATGGCAACGTAAACTCTACACACACAACAGGCACAAGAATGATGAACGGTATCGGCGGTTCCGGTGACTTCACAAGAAACGCTTCTATCTCCATCTTCGTAACGCCTTCCACAGCTAAAGGCGGAAAGATCTCTTCCATCGTTCCCATGTGCTCTCACGTTGACCACACAGAGCATGACGTAATGATTCTGGTTACAGAGCATGGTTACGCTGACCTTCGCGGTAAGACTCCGAAGGAGAGAGCACAGCTCATCATCGACAATTGCGTAGACCCGAGCTTCCGTCCCCAGATGCAGGATTACTTCGACAGAGCTTGCGCTCAGGGTCCGGCTCAGACACCTCACATCCTTTCCGAGGCGCTCAGCTGGCACACACGTTTCCTTGAGACAGGTTCCATGAAGAAGGAAGACTAATTAGTTAAAAAACACGATTACTCCGGGCGAAGACATTCCCTCTCCGCCCGAGAGATATAAACAAGGCCAATATTATTTAACATAGGAGGACTATTACAAATGGCAGTAGAACTAGATGCTTATATGAGTGAATTGTTCGAGAACGCTAAAAAAGCACAGGCAGTAATCGCTACATACAACCAGGAGCAGGTTGACGTTTTGGTTACAGCTATTGCTAAGACTATTCATGATCACGCAGCTGAGCTGGCTGAGCTGGCAGTTGAGATCACAAAGATGGGCAACGTAGCTGACAAGACAGCTAAGAATAAGAATAAGTCCAGACATATCGCTTGGGATCTCAAGGGCAAGAAGTCTGTTGACATCATCGAGTATGACGACGCAGAAGGTATCGTAAAGGTTGCTAAGCCCATCGGTATCGTTGGCGCTATCACACCTGTTACAAACCCCATCGTTACTCCCATGTCTAACGCAATGTTCGCTCTGAAGGGCCGCAATGCTATCATCATTTCCGCTCACCACAGCGCAACAGAGTGCTCCAAGAAGGCAATCGAGTACATGCGTGCAGCACTGAAGGAGAACGGCGCTCCCGAAGATCTGATCCAGCTCGTAGACGATCACAGCCGTATCCACACACAGATGCTCATCTCCAATGCTGACATCGCTATCGCTACAGGCGGCGCTGGCATGGTTACAGCTACATACTCTTCCGGTCGTCCCGCTCTCGGCGTTGGCGCTGGTAACGTTCAGGCTATCGTTGACGATGACGTAGACATCAAGGACGCTATCAACAAGATCATCACAGGCCGCGGCTTCGACTATGGTATCATCTGCACAGGCGAGCAGTCCATGTTCGTTCCCGAGTCCAAGTACGAAGAAGTTAAAGAAGCTATTGCAGCAGCAGAAGTCGGCGCTTACCTCGTACCGAAGGCTGAAAACGACAAGATGCGCGATGCAATGTTCCCCGGCGGCGCAATGAACAAGAAGATCGTTGGTAAGTCTGCTAAGCACGTTGCAGAAGCAGCTGGCATCAACATCCCCGAGTGCAAGGTTCTTGTTGTAGAAGCTGATGACATGGCTGACATCCTCGGCAAAGAGAAGATGTTCCCCGTTATCACACTGTACAAGTACAAGACATGGGAAGAAGCTGTTGAGAAGGCATACACAAACCTCATGCGCGAGGGTGCTGGTCACTCCATCGCTCTGCACTCCAACAACAAAGAGCACGTTGAATACGCAGCAGTTAAGTGCCCCGTATCTCGTATCGTTGTTAACCAGGTTTGCGCTTCTTCCGGCGGCGGTGCTTTCCACAACGGTCTGCACGGCACAAACACACTGGGCTGCGGTACATGGGGCGGCAACTCTATCTCTGAGAACCTGACATACTACCACCTCATCAACGTTGCTCGTATCGCTTACAACATGGCTGACAAGAAGGCTGTTCCCACAGACGAGCAGATCTGGGCTTAATCAGCTTTAACAAGTTGTAACAATTAACATTTAGACTTATCATTTGCTGTCGGCGGTATCTCACCGTCGGCAGCACTAAAAAAACGCAGTATTTTTCACTCTCACACAAATTCTTAGTACAACTTTTCCCTATATAAACATCCTAGTAGTTCCCCGATGTTGGCTCCCGGGCAGAGTCCAAGGCTGACAAAGGACATTGAATTTATGCTAAAGCAACATGGTCTGCAACGCGCGGCACTCGTCACGCCGGCGCATTCGTCAGTACAGACTTTGTCGTTGAATTTTGTTACTGGGATGAAGAATACTGCACCTTTTTATATACAAAAAGGCATTTCCGATTAAATTCGGAACAATTAAATAAGAAAGAGGAAGACATTATGACAGCATTATTGACTAACACCTATTTCTGGTTTTTCCTGATTGCTGCCCTTGGTTATTTGTTCGGCGCAATAACCATTAAAGGTGTAAACCTCGGCACATCGGGCGTACTCATTATCGCTCTCGTCGCAGGTCATTTCATGATGCAGATTGCCGGTCCCGCTCCCGCAGAAGGAGAGGAAGCTTCTAAGCTGTACACCGGCATAACAAAGGTTGTATCCAACCTAGGTATTATCAAAAACTGGGGTCTCGCAGTATTCGTTGGCTCCGTCGGCATGATTTCCGGTCCCGTGTTCTTCAGAAACTTCAAGAACAAAGTGTTTGCTTATCTGACGCTGGGTATTGTAATCATTCTGCTCGGTGTATTGACAACGATTGGAGTCGGAACCCTGTTTGGTATTGACCCCTCCATTTCCATCGGTCTGATGGACGGTTCTTTGACGACTACACCCGGCTTGGCCGCTGCTACAGGCTGCCTCGAAGGTTGGGTTTGCAACGAGGGTGCAAATGCTGGCATGGCAATGGACGGTCTGGTATCCACAGGCTATGGCGTTGCTTACCTGTTCGGCGTTGTCGGCGTGGTTCTGTATGTACAGTTCCTCCCGAAGATCCTCAAAGTCGACATGAAAGTCGCAGTTAAAGAACTTCACGACAAGATCCACAACATACCCGCGGGCGCTAAGCCGAAGCGCGATCCTTCTACTCTCAAGCAGCTGGATTCTCTCGGTATGGTTCCCTTCTGCATCGTTATGATGCTTGGTATGGCTTTAGCAACTGTAACTATTCCGCTTGGCGGCGGTATGTCATTCTCTCTCGGTACAGCAGGCGGCCCGCTTTTCGCAGGTCTGATCATTGCTCACTTCGGCAGAATCGGCAATATCTCTCTGACTGTTCCGGATAAGACATTGAAGGTTATGCGCGAGCTCGGTCTGTGCATGTTCCTGCTCGGTGCTGGCGTAGACGCTGGTAAAGACTTCATTGAAATTCTGGCTAAAAATGGTGTTATACTGTTCGTTGCTGGTATTTTCATCGTTCTGGTTCCCGTCATCGTTGCCACATTCCTTGCAACAAAGGTATTCAAGCTCGACCTGCTCTCCACGCTCGGCTCTATCTGCGGCGGTATGACTTCGACACCTTCTCTCGGTGCTCTGGTTTCCGCTTCCGGTTCCGAGGACGTAGGCGTATCTTACGCAGCTACATATCCCTTCGCTTTGATCGTCGTTACAATAGCATCTCAGTTCATGGCAATGTTCTGGGCGATGCCAACCGGCATAGCTCCGTCGTAAATAGGCTCGAATATAGCCTGAACTTCTACTAGGAATTCTAAAACATTCAACGCAGCCCCTGCTTCTCCAAGCAGGGGCATTTTTTATTAATTTTTTTCTATATAAATACAAATAAAACTTTAAACGCTATTTATTTTCCAAATTACTTATTATATTCCATATGTCCATTATATTATTATCTCCACTGCCATATACTCAAGTCAAGATATACATATATGCTATTTTTTTACAATTACATGTATAATATACCAAGATTTACCACGAGAGTTAATAAGTATTTTTATTTAAATTTCGTGTCAAATCTTGACTTTATTTTGAAAAATGGTATAATTGAAATGTATCTATTAGAAAATGCCTGAAAATGCTATGTATGTTATATGAATACATTTTAGGCATTAACTAGAAATTCTTGTTTTTACATTATTTTTTATGAATATTGATTTTTCTGTTTTACTTTAATATATTTTATAAGAAAGAGGGAAAATATGACAGGACTAATTTCTAACACGTACTTCTGGTTTTTCCTGATCGCAGCTGTCGGCTATCTGCTCGGCGCAATAACGATCAAGGGAGTAAACCTCGGCACATCCGGCGTCCTCATCATGGCACTCGTCGGCGGCCATTTCATCAAGCAGCTCGCGGGCGCAGCTCCGGCTGACGGTGAAGAACCTACAGAAATGTACACAAAGATGATGAAGGTCATCTCCAACCTCGGCGTCATCAAAAACTGGGGTCTGGCAGTATTCGTAGGCTCCGTAGGCATGATCGCAGGTCCGGTATTCTTCAGAAACTTCAAGAACAAGGTATTCGCTTACCTCGCTCTCGGCGTTTTGATCATCGTACTGGGCTGCGCTACGACAATCGTAGTCGGTAACATATTCGGTACTCACCCGGCTATCGCAATTGGTCTGCTCGACGGTTCTCTGACAACGACGCCCGGTCTCGCTGCGGCGACAGATTGCTTGGCAGGCTACACAGCAGGCAGTTCATATATTGACCCAACGATGGGCTTGGACAAGATGGTATCGACAGGTTACGGCGTTGCTTACGTATTCGGCGTTATCGGCGTTGTTCTGTTCGTTCAGTTCCTCCCCAGAATCCTCAAGCTCGACATGCAGAAGGCTGTTGCTGAGCTGGCTGAGAAGCTGCACGGCGTACAGGCTGGCGGAAAGCCGAAGCGTGATCCTTCTACACTCAGACAGCTCGACTCCATGGGCATGGTTGCATTCTGCATCACAATGACTCTTGGTATGGCTCTGGCTACAGTTACAATCCCGCTCGGCGGTGGTCTTTCCTTCTCTCTCGGTACAGCAGGCGGTCCGCTTTTCGCAGGTCTGATTATTGCTCACTTCGGCAGAATCGGCAATATCTCTCTGACAGTACCTGAGAAGACACTGAAGATCCTCCGTGAGCTCGGTCTGTGCATGTTCCTCCTCGGCGCCGGCGTAGACGCTGGTCAGGACTTCATATCTATTCTGGCTGCAAACGGTGTTATGCTCTTCGTCGAAGGTATCATCATCGTTCTCGTTCCGATTATCGTCGGTACGCTCGTTGCTACAAAGGTATTCAAGCTCGACCTGCTCTCCACACTCGGTTCCGTTTGCGGCGGTATGACATCTACTCCCGCTCTTGGTACTCTGATCCAGGCTACAGGTACTGAGGATGTAGGCGTATCTTACGCAGCTACATATCCCTTCGCTCTGATCGTAGTTACTATCGCATCGCAGTTTATGGCGATGCTGTGGGCAATGCCGTATCCCGGCGTTATCGCTCCGTAACTTATCTAAAATCTAAAACTGAAACCCGCTCTTATCTGAGCGGGTTTTTTTAATACTTTCTAAAAAAGGTGTTGACACTATTTCATTTCATGATATAATCTAAGTGAGCCTTATCAAGAGTGGCTGAGGGACAGGCCCTGTGACGCCCGGCAACCGCAAGTACGGTGCCAATTCCTGATAGATGAGGATTACATCTGTTCCTCATCTCTTATGAGATGAGTTTTTTTATGAGTATATTCCATGTCGCTCTTGATTAGGTATTCGAGGGCGAATTTTTTTCCCGCAAATACAAATCTTTGGAGGAGAACCAACATGAGAACACATTTCACATCCGAATCCGTAACAGAAGGTCATCCTGATAAGCTTTGCGATCAGGTCTCCGATGCAGTGCTCGACGATATTCTCTCTCACGATCCTACAGCCAGAGTGGCATGCGAATGCGCAGTAAACACCGGTCTGCTCCTCGTTATGGGTGAAATCACTACCACATCATATGTCGATATACAGAAGATAGCACGCGATACGATAAGAGATATAGGCTTCACGGGAAGCTCTATGGGCTTCGACGCCGACACATGCGGCGTTATCGTCAGCATAGACGAACAATCCCCTGACATATCTATGGGCGTTTCTGACGCTCTGGAAGGCAGAGGAACGGACACAAGGGACACAGGCGCCGGAGACCAGGGCATGATGTTCGGCTTCGCCTGCAATCAAACTCCTGAGCTTATGCCGCTGCCTATAAGCTTAGCTCACACTCTCACCCGCAAGCTGGCCTCAGTCCGCAAATCCGGCGAACTGCCTTTCCTTCTCCCCGACGGAAAGAGCCAGGTTACGGTAGAATACGACGATGGAAAGCCCGTCCGCATAGACACAATCGTAGTCTCCTCTCAGCACATCGCCGAGGCGTCTCAGAAAGATATACACGACGGAATCATTGAAACAGTTATCAAACCCACTATGCCCGCCGATATGCTGGACGACAAGACGAGAATACTCATTAACCCTACGGGGCGCTTCGTAGTCGGCGGCCCTCATGGGGACTCCGGTCTGACAGGCCGTAAAATAATCGTAGATACCTACGGCGGCTACGCTCATCACGGCGGCGGCGCATTCTCCGGCAAGGACCCGACTAAGGTAGACCGCAGCGCCAGCTACGCAGCCAGATATGCAGCTAAAAACATGGTTGCGGCAGGTCTCGCCGACGCCCTGGAGATTCAGGTAGCGTATGCCATCGGCGTTGCGCGCCCTGTCTCGATTTTTGTCAACAGCTTCGGCACAGGCAAGCTCGACGACGCAAAGCTCGCCGACATAGTCCGCCGCACGTTTGATTTGCGTCCTTCTGCTATTATCGAAACGCTCAATCTCCGCCGCCCCATCTACAAGCAGACAGCAAGCTATGGACACTTTGGCAGACCAGACTTGGCTCTTCCGTGGGAGAGACTCGACCGAGTTGACGAGCTGAGAGAATATCTCAAATAAATCTATATATAAATAAACAATCAGGGAGCCAACATCGGCTCCCTTTTATTATGCGTCATATTATTTTGTCTATAAAATCTTCTTCCCTCTCGCCCACACGGCGGTTATCTTTCTCTCGTCGGATAGATACATCATTCTCTCCAGCCTGTCCGCCAAGCTGAGAGCATCTGTATTAACCAAGTGCGAATCGTCCAGCAGAACGGCGTGAAACGGCGCCCCGGGGAGGAAGCCCGCTTTCTCTCCGAAAAAGTCTGCATTAGTCGCCATATGCAAAACTTCACTTATAGTGAGACACCTGTCCTTCTTTCTGCAGAGCACATACCTGAGCTTTGAAACTTTTATCGCTTCTGCCATGACGTCCAGCATACACAGCTTGCTTCCGCCGGCTATATCCGAGCCTAGCCCGAGCTTCACGCCGCGGCTAAGCAGCTCGCGCACATGAGCCGCGCCGCTGGACACATTTGTGTTTGAATCCGGGCAGTGCGCCACAGTCACTCCCGCCTTTTTTATCAGCTCTATCTCTCTGTCGTCAGAATGTACGCAATGAGCCATTACTGTCCTCTCGTTCCACAAGCCGTGCGCCGCATACACATCAGCGTACACTTCGCTCTCAGGATGCAGCTTTTTTACCAGCTCAATTTCAGAAATATTCTCAGACAAGTGAGACTGCACGGGCAGCCCGCGCTCCTCAGCAATTTTCCCAAGAGCGTCCATAAGCTCGCCCGTACACGACGGCACAAAGCGCGGCGTTATTATAGGTTTTACTGAACGATAATCCCTTCTCGAGCATTCTTCCAGCCATTCCAGCGTGCTCATTACGGAATTGCTTTCTCTCAATGAATCCGGCGCGTTTCTGTCCATATTCACTTTGCCCACATACGCCTCTATCCCCGCCTTTTCCAGCTCATCCATAAGTATCATAGTAGCGGGAACGTGAACGGTTGCGAATACTACCGCGCGCGTCGTTCCTTTCCTCACCAATTCTTTCGCAAAGGCAGAATAAATTTCTTTGGCAAACGCCTCGTCAGCAAACTTAGCCTCTCCCGGGAAAGTATACCTGTCCAGCCAATCCAGCAGTTCAAGATCAAACCCGACTCCGCGCAAGGCGTATTGCGGCGCATGCACGTGCATATCCGTCATTCCGGGTATCAAAAGACCTCCGAGCTCTGTTATTTTTTCTTTATCGTATTTCTCGGGCAGTGTATCGTAAACGCCTTCTATCTCTCCGTTGCGCACGACGATGTATCCGCTCTCTATTTCCTCAAGCAAATCCAGCGTCGGCGCATATACTATGTCAGCCTTATATATCTCAGTCATGCGCTCTCCCATCAATCTCTGAAAAAATTGCTTTTCCCGCGATGCACAAATTGTCCGCGCGAGAACAGAACCTGCTCGCCTTTTTCCACCGCCGTTTCCCCGTTGAGTATGACATATTCCGCCCTGCCTTTGAGCTCCATGCCTTCATACGGAGAATAATCCGTATTGTACGCAGAATTTTCCACAGTAACAGTTTCTGTTATATCCGGATTCCAGACTACCAAGTCTGCGTCGCTGCCTTCGGCTATCTTGCCTTTTTCAGGATACATGCCGAACAGCTTCGCCGGTCTTTCGCACATCAAAGCAAGCATATCCGTCAAGCTCGCTCTGCCGCTGTCTATTCCGTATGTATAGAAAAGCTTCGCGCGGTGCTGCACCCCCGGCATTCCCCCCGGCGTACGAGAGAAGTCTATCTCAGAGCGGTTCTTCTGCTTCATTGTAAAAGAACAATGGTCAGTGCCCAACGTATCTATCTCGCCTTTCGCTATAGACGCCCACAGCTCGTCGCAATCGCTTTTCTTTCTCAAAGGCGGTGAAATAACGAACTTGTTCCCGTCGGCGCGGTCATAAAACTCGTCCGTCATGGTGAGATACTGCGGACAAGTCTCAGCGTACAGCTTAGTCCCATATCTTCGCGCCGTCCTGATTGCATCTACACCCTTTGCCGAGCTGATATGCACAACATTGACATGCGCATTCGCCAGCCTTGCTATCGCGGCCAGTCTGTCTATCGCTTCGGCTTCTATATCGTCCGGTCGCGCCAGAGCATGATATTTTACCTCTCTCCTGCCCGAAGCCAGAAGCCTCTCTGTCAATACGTCTGCCAAAGCTCCGTTCTCGCAATGCACCCCCGCAACGCCGCCTATCTCTTTCACTTTGCACAGCACTTCAAAAATCTCCCTGTCAGAGAGGCAAAGATTCGGATAAGCCATATACAGCTTAAAGGACGTAACGCCTTTCTCCGCCATATCTGCAATTTCCTCGAGCGTCTGCGCGTCAGCTCTGCTTACAGCCATATGAAAGCCATAGTTGCAGTGCGCGCCCTCCGCCTTTTTCTGCCATACGGAAAGAGCGTCTCCGAGAGTCATATCGCCCTCCTGAGTCGCAAAGTCCAGAACTGTGGTCGTCCCTCCGAGAAGAGCCGCCCGCGTGCCCGAATCGAAATTGTCAGCCGTAGTAATATCGCCGAGCGGCATATCAAAGTGAGTATGAGTATCTATAAATCCCGGAAACACAAACATTCCGTTTGCATTTATTCTTACTGCTTCTGTCGTTATACTTGAAGCTATGCCGACAATTTTTCCATTATCTACGAGAATGTCGCCTTTTATTACGCCATCCTCTGTGACTATATTCCCGTTTGTAATCATCAGCCTGCCTTTTCCCATGCTTATCCCCTTTCTCATAAATCAAATTTGTTTATAAGAATCTCTACGCTCCCTCCGCATACCATCCCGATATCTCCGGCGTCTGTCAGCTCCAGCTGCACCAGAGCATTGCCCGGCTCTTGAGCCTGAGCCAAGCGTATAGCCCGCGCTTCCACCGCTCCTCCGCCTATGGTGCCTATCGGCTCTCCGTCTGAAGTCAGCGCCATAATGCTTCCTATTCCGCGCGGTACGCTTCCTCTAGCGCCGATTATAGTGACGAACGCGCTGACGTCCCGTTTTTTTATAAGTTTTTCTACTTCGGCCGGAATCCCGCCTTCGCTGCCCATCTCGGATATTACTTCTGCAAGTATGGCTACGGCTATTTCGGCAGGAGTTCTCGCGCCTATCTTCAGCCCTATCGGAGAATGTACTTTTTTGAGCAGTTCGTCTGAAAAGCCGAGAGCGCGCATCTTCTCCATAGTCGCCGATACCTTCGCCCTGCTGCCTATCATTCCCAGATACCCAAAGGGAGAGCGCAATATCTTTTCCAGACATCGCGCGTCGTCTTTATGCCCCCGCGTAACTATTACGAAGGACGTGTCGTTTTGGCACGGCACTTTCTCCAGCATCTCTATAAAGTCGCCGCAAAACACCTTGCACCCCTCGAGCTTTTCTTCGTCTGCAAACTCGGAACGATCGTCCAAAGCATATACCGTAAAGCCCAGCATTTCAGCTATTTTGCAGACATAATACCCTACAAAGCCCAGACCGCAGACTACCATAGCTCTGCGCCTCAAAAGAGGAATGCTGAAATAATCCTCCCCATCGCAGTTAATTTTCTCCGGACGTCCGGCAGTCTGTTTGACTATTACTCTATCCCCTGATATCGGCAAAAGCGCGCCGGCGTCGCTTCCCAAAGCCTGTGCGATTAAATCCAAATCTCGTTTATCCACCTAATCTCTCCCACCTTCCCTCATGAAGAGAGCTTAAGCATACTTCTGCACCCGACTCGAAGAGCATTTCGCCCAGCTCTGCCGCCGCTTCCTCGTTGAGATCACGCTGATTTATGAGTATAACGCTTTTGTCAGGCGCACTGCTTTTTATTAAAGTCAGCATATCTTCTTTAGTTAATATGTCATCGCTCTTTTTCTTCAAAATTTGCATTGCCGCACTAACTTTATAGCACGACTTTTCTATAGCAGCTCCGTAACCCGCCATACCTGCTACATATATTACGCTCCTTGAGAAGCTCGGTATATTCGTCTCTCCTTCTGAAGAAATCTTGATAGGCTTTTGTTTCGCTTCGTCTGCTTCTACAAGTACATAATCCGCCATCCTGCTCATGAGTTGTATTTTTTCAGGCGTCTCGGCATGCAGTCTGCCTCTGCTCTCTCTCGAGCCTACGGCCACAATGCCGCCGACCTTTAGCTCTGCTCTGAGTTCAGCATCTGACGGAGATATAAGCGTTGCCCTAACCTGCTTAGTCGTCGGCGCAAACATACTGCTCGTCGTCGTGATTATCACGCTCGCGCCCAGCTTTTGCAGCTCCTTTGCCAATATAAACATAGCCGTTGATTTGCCGCCTCCGCCTATGAACGACGTGACTCCGCGCTCTATTCCCAACGCTTTATATAGATTATTCATATATTCTCCTTGAATTATTTCTCTATCGAAAGAATAGCAAATGTCTTTTCAAGTGTCAAGTATCGCATATTCGTCTAAAATTCTAAAAAATATACATATACCCTATTGACAACTGCATTCGCAGATAGTATAGTAGTCTCAAACAGGAACACTAACGGAGGTGTTATCTTGACTGACGTGCAGTTGCTTTTAACTCAATTTTCACTAACACGGCAGGAGGCCGCAGTCTACATCGCTTTGCTGGGCAAGAGCGGCGTAACGGGATATGAAATCGCCAAAACAGTCGGCATATCTCGTTCTAACGCATATACGGCTCTGGCCGGTCTCGCAGAGAAGGGCGCTGCTTATTCCTGCGAGGGCAAGGTCACCCGATATTCTCCTGTGCCTGTCGAAGAGTTTTGCGCTAATAAGCTGCGTCAGCTGCGTAAGGCCGCCAAAACATTGGAAGAAACTCTTCCGAGAGCAGAATCAAGCTCGGCGGAATATTTTACCATAACAGGCGAGCATATTTCCAACAAGGCGCAGAACATGCTGACCATGGCTCAGGAAAGAGCATATATCTCAGCGCCGTCGGCAGTTATAAGTCAATATAACAGCGAGTTAGCCGATGCTATCTCCCGCGGGCTTAAAATAGTGGTCATAACCGACCCGCCATACAAGCTCGCAGGCGCAATAGTATGCCTAAGAGATAAAGCTGAAGATTACTTTCGACTGATAACAGATTCTAAATATGTACTCACCGGCAACAGCGCCGCATGTGTCTATTCTTCTCATACCGCTATGGTAGACCTTGTAAAAGAAGCATTGACCAATGAAATGAAGCTCATAGAGCTTAATAAATAGACTATAAATTCTTACGAAAGGAAACCATATGAAAACTCCCTTTGTCACCAAAGAGCTTATCGACGATATCAAGCTCAAATACCCAACTCCGTTTCACATCTATGACGAAAAAGGCATCCGAGAAAACGCACGCAGGCTGCTCGACGCTTTCTCTTGGAACAAAGGCTTCAAAGAGTATTTCGCCGTAAAAGCTACACCCACTCCCGGAATACTCAAGATATTCCAAGAGGAAGGCTGCGGAGTAGACTGCTCCTCATATACCGAGCTGCTCATGTCCAAAGCCTGCGGTTTCTCCGGCCATGATATAATGTTCTCATCCAACTCCACCCCCAGCGAAGACTACGTTTTGGCGAGCTCTCTCGGAGCTATTATCAACCTGGACGATTTTTCGGATATAGACAGTCTCGAAGGCCTTACCGGAATACCGGAGACAATATGCTGCCGATACAATCCCGGCGGTGATTTTAAAATCAATAACGATATAATGGATACTCCGGGAGAATCAAAATACGGATTTACACGCTCTCAGCTTACAGAGGGCTTTAAAAAGCTTAAATCACTCGGCGCAAAAAACTTCGGTCTGCACGCATTCCTCGCGAGCAATACGGTAGCCAACGAATATTACCCCGTTCTCGCACGCATACTCTTTGAAACGGCTGTCGAACTCAAGAACGAAACAGGCGCAGAAATAAAGTTCATCAATCTCTCCGGCGGCGTCGGCATACCCTATCGCCCGGAGCAGAAAGCAAACGACATTTACGCCATTGCAGAGGGCGTAAAACAGGCTTACGAAGAAATCATCGTACCTGCCGGAATGGAGGTCGCTATATTCACAGAGCTTGGCAGATTCATGACGGGGCCTTACGGCGCGCTCGTCGCCACGGCGATTCATGAAAAACAGACCTACCGCAATTATATCGGTCTGGACGCATGCGCCGCTAATCTCATGCGCCCAGCTATGTACGGCGCATATCATCATATAACAGTTTTGGGCAAAGAGGACGCTCCTCTGGACCACACCTACGACGTCACCGGCGGCTTGTGCGAAAACAACGACAAATTCGCTATCAACCGCCGCCTGCCAAAAATAGATATCGGAGATTATATATACATGCACGACACAGGCGCGCACGGCTTCGCTATGGGCTATAACTACAATGGCAAGCTGCGCTCCGCCGAGCTGCTCCTCAAGGAGGACGGAAGCGTGGAGATGATACGCCGCGCGGAGACTCCTGCCGATTATTTCTCAACATTTGATTTTACCGGGCTTTTCGATTGAGTTTTTTACTCACAACCCCGCGTTTGACTTAGCTAATTTCGTATGATATACTAACATCATAGCATTGTCATTAGGAGGTTACACGTGTGAATGCAGATGAAAGGCGTAAACAGATTTTAGCTGAGTTGCGCGAGGCTACGAAACCGATATCGGGCAGCGAGCTTGCCGCACGGCATGGCGTCAGCAGACAGGTAATAGTAAAAGATTTGGCGTTGCTCCGCGCACAAGAGCCGGAGATTCTCTCAACGAATAAGGGATACCTGCTCAATCAACCTCCGAGAGCAAAGCGGATAATCACCACCAGACATACTACCTCTCAGATCCGCGATGAAATGCAGACCGTGGTAGACTGCGGCGGAAAAATACAGAACGTCATGGTCAGCCATCCCATTTACGGTCAAATCTCCGTAGAGCTGCATATATTCTCCCGCCGAGACGTCGAACGCTTTGTAAAAGAGGTGAACAGCGGTCAGGCACGCCCGCTGAAGGAGCTTTCTTCTTCCGGAGTGCATTCACATCTCATCGAAGCAGACGACGAAAGCATTCTCGATGAAATCGAAGATCTTTTGAATAAGAAAGGGTATTTAGTAAAACAGCATGACTAAACAACTGATAAGCACGGAAAAAGCGCCGGCCGCGATCGGCCCTTACAATCAAGCCGTTAAGATAGACGGCTTCATATTTGTCTCAGGTCAACTGCCCATAGACATGACCACAGGTGAATTAGTCAAAGACGACATAAAAGCGGCGGCCAGAGCATCTCTGACCAACGTACAGACTATCCTGAAGGAAGCGGGGGCATCTCTCAGAGATGTTGTCCGTGTCGGTGTTTTCATAAAAAACATGGCGGATTTTACAGACGTAAATGAAGTTTACTCTGAATTTTTCGACAAAGACTGTCCCGCACGCTCCTGTGTGCAGGCCGTTTTACCCAAAGACGCTCTGATAGAGATAGAGGCAATAGCATACGTCAAATAAAGAAGCGAGGGAAAGCCTCGCTTTTTTTATTTTTTGGATTTTTCTTTCATGCAGCTTTTTTAGAAATTTTTCCGTGACATAATACCGGATTTGTTTTATAATAACATTGTTGATTTTTTAGCAAACAAGAGGAGTGATATATGCTAAGGCTGCGTCCCGTACAAACACTGGCATTAGGTTTTGCATTTATAATACTTATCGGCGCTGTTTTGCTCATGCTGCCCATCTCCAACAACAACGAGCCGCTGAGCTTCCTCAACAGCCTTTTTACCGCCGCCTCTGCAACTTGCGTGACAGGTTTGGCCGTTGCAGATACATACACGCAGTTCAGCCTTTTCGGTCAAATTGTGATACTGGCGCTTATTCAGATAGGCGGTCTCGGTTTCATGGCTGTAGCCATAGCCATCTCTCTCGCCGCTCACAAAAAAATCGGTCTTAAACAACGCGGTCTTCTGATGGAAGCTATGAACTCTCCCGAATTGGGAGGCGTAGTGCGAATAATGGTACGCTCGCTAAAATATACGTTTATATTTGAGCTGGCAGGAGCCGTTCTATTGTCAATACGTTTTATTCCCATGTTCGGATTTTGGCAAGGCGCATGGTTCGGCATATTTCATTCAGTATCCGCCTTCTGCAACGCAGGCTTCGACCTCATGGGGATTATAACCCCCTCTGCCTCGCTGACTATATTCGCCGACGATCCGCTCGTTCTCATTACGATCATGTGCCTCATAACAATAGGCGGCATAGGCTTTCTCGTCTGGAACGACATCGCGGAGCATAAACTCAAGATTTCACGCTACAGACTTCATGCAAAAATAGCGCTTTCTGTATCGCTTGTTCTCATAATCGCAGGAGCAGCGTTCTATCTGGTATTTGAAAACAACGGTGCATTTTCCGGAATGACCGCCGGAGAAAAGATCCTGCAAGCCTTTTTCTGCTCTGTTACGTCTCGAACGGCAGGATTCGCGACTCTTGACTACAGCAGCATGACACAAAACGGCACCCTTCTCACTTCATTGCTTATGTTCATAGGCGCCAGCCCCGGATCTACCGGCGGCGGCATAAAATCCACGACATTTTTGGTAATAATACTTACTTTAATCTCATACATAAGAGGCCGGGAAGATTTAAACATATTCGACAGACGTCTCGAACACTCCGTGCTTCAAAAGACTTTCAGCACAGTCACATTATATTTGACTTGTACTATAGTCGCAATGTTTATAATCATGGCTGCTCAAAATTTGAGCTTTGTCGACACAGCTTTTGAAAGCATCTCTGCCATGAGCACAGTCGGACTTTCGCGCGGCGTGACTTCACAGCTGGTGCCTGTCAGTCGAATTGTAGACATTCTTTTGATGTACATAGGCAGAGTCGGCAGCCTTTCTGTTGCTCTCGCGCTTTCAGGACATAGCCGCACCGCTCCGGTAAAAAAACCCGAAGAAAAAATCTCGATAGGATAAAAAAGGAGGGCTCAACCACAGATGAAATCCATGTTGGTCATTGGCTTGGGCAGATTCGGCAAGCATCTTGCTAAAGAATTGACTAAGCTTGGCAACGACGTCATGGTCGTAGATATTAAAGAAGAACCGGTAAAAGATCTCATTTCGATAGTCACCGCCGCTCAGATAGGCGACTGCATGGATGAAGCCGTTCTGAAATCTCTTGGTATAAACAACTTCGACGTCTGCTTTGTATGTATTTCGAATAACTTTCAGGCTTCTCTGGAAATAACTTCTCTGCTAAAAGAAATGGGCGCCGCGAAAGTAGTCTCCAGAGCAGGCAGGGATATCCAGGCTAAATTCCTCCTGCGCAACGGCGCAGATGATGTAATATACCCCGAGAGAGATATGGCTCAGCGCGCAGCGGTCAAATACAGCGCGTACAACGCATTCGACTATATCGAGCTGACCCCGGAATACGCAATATTCGAAATCGAAACTCCCAAAGCATGGGTCGGGCACAAAATAGGCGATGTAAACGTGCGCTCTAAATACAACGTAAACATTATAGGCTATAAATCAGCCGACAAAATCACACCTATGACCTCCGCAGATCACGTATTCAGCGAGGGACAGCATTTAATAATAGCGGCCAATAAAAAGGACGCAAAACTGCTCTTTGAAAAGGGCAAAGCAAATAAATTCATCAGGTAGGACAACTAATGGCAAACAACAAACAAAAGACGGTAATAATCAACACGGCACAGAACAAAAAGACCATAAAAATGCTCAAAATGGGCGGCATAATTTTCGGCGCGCTTATCGTAATTATATGCTTTTGTTATTTTCTGCTCGGCAACGTCAGAATATCTTTCGCCGAGACAAAATTCAGCATGACAGGTCTTTTCGTCAGCGAAACATGGAACTACGAGGACGTATACGAAGCATATCTCACAGACGACTTCGACACCGGCATGATGAGCTTCGGAACGGACACCAAAGACACCATAAACGGCATATACAACAACAACGAGCTTGGCGAATATACCATCGCAGCGTACCGCGATATTAACACATACATAGTAATGCGCAACATAGACGGCTCGCGTATCGCGTTCAATCTCAAAACTCTCGATTTGACAAACGAAGCCTGGGACGAAATGCAGAAGCACCTGACACAAGAGCAAATCGGCAAGCGCGACGAGGGATGACGAACAAAGACCGGATTATCGAATGAACGAGTCCGTTAAAAAACGGACACTGGAAAAAGAACCCTCCTATGGCAGATTTAAAGAAAGCGCCATAGGAGGTTTTTTTATGCCAAGAAGTTATCTTCATCTTCATCTCATACTCGTATTAAAAAATATGATATAAAGATAATAGAATTAAAAAAGCAAAGAGAGAAAAATAAAAAAGATATGCTAAAAATTTGATTTTATTCTATATCCAGCCCTGCTTTAATACCCAGACCGTTCCGAATGCTCACCACCTCACGCTGCTCCTCATGCGTCAGCTCCCTGGGCGGCACGGGAAGCGACGCTCCTATTGCCATTATTTTAGCATAGTGCTCCAGCGACTCCATCCTAAACCACGCCATCTCCGCTGTATCCGCCCACGTCACCGCGCCGTGGTTCGCCAGCAGCACGGCATTATGCGTATTGACAAAAGGCTCTATCGAGCGCGCCACGCCCTCGCTCCCCGGAGCCGAATACGCGGCCACGGGAACATCTCCTATATTGACCATAAATTCAGGATAGCTGCGCGACATTATTGGCATGTTCGCTATTGCAAATGCTGTCGCATACGGCGGATGAGCATGAACCACGCTGCCGACGACATTATTGAGCATATAGACGCGCATATGAAGCTTAACCTCTGACGACGGTTTTAGAGTTCCTTCCAACCGCTCTCCGAAAAGCGTCATTTTAACCAGCATATCCTCTCTGAGGCCGCCCTTTGAAACTAAGGTCGGCGTCGTCCAGAACTCATTCTCACCTGTACGAACGCTGATATTTCCGTCATTTGCCGCGACAAAGCCTCTGTCGTACATCATCTGACCTATATCTATAATTCTGCGTCTGGCCTCGCTGTCGCTTACAAACATCTCAGTCCGCCTCCTTCATCATTTCGCGCAGGCTGTCTTTATACGGCGCGTTTATTATCCCGCGTTCTGTTATTATAGCGGACACCAGTTCAGCCGGAGTTACGTCAAACGCGGGATTGTAGACCTTAACGCCTTCGGGCGCCATCTTCTTCTCATACCACATATCCGTCACTTCCTCCGCTCTGCGCTGCTCTATAACTATCTCTTCGCCGGAGGATATAGACATGTCCACCGTAGACGTAGGCGCAAGCACATAGAACGGAATGCCGAAATGCTTCGCCATTATCGCCACTCCCATAGTCCCTACTTTGTTGCAGCAATCTCCGTTCGCCGCTATTCTGTCTGCTCCGACGAGCACAGCATCCACCCAGCCCTTGCTCATCACACTCGCCGCCATATTGTCGCATATAACCGTAGTATCTATTGCATCTGCGCAGAGTTCAAACGCAGAGAGCCGCGCCCCCTGGAGCAGCGGTCTCGTCTCATCAGTAAAAACTCTGAAGTTCATGCCCCGCTCTTTTCCTATATGCAGCGGCGCGAGCGCCGTTCCATACCGCACAGTCGCCAACTGACCTGCGTTGCAGTGCGTCAATATTCCACAGCCGTCTTTTAAAAGAGTCAGCGCATACTCGCCTATGGCTCTGCTCGCGTCTATCTCTGCCTGATATATTCCGTCTGCCTTTATCTTGAGCTTTGCTGCCAATTCGCTCTTTGGCAAGGTTTTATTCTCCTTCACCACGGAGCGCATCTGCTCCACAGCCCACGATAAGTTCACCGCAGTCGGTCTCGCGGCTATCAGCGCATCCGCCGCCTCGTCGAAATTCTCACAGTCTATAGCCGCAAGATACGCACCGTAAGCGGCGGCCACGCCTATCGCAGGAGCGCCGCGCACTTTCAAATGATATATCGCATCTATTATATCGGCCTGCTCCCGCAGCTCCAGCATTTCCAGCTCACCCGGCAGCTTCGTCTGATCTATTATAACTATCGCCTGTTTTTTATCGTCAAATCTCACAGTATCTAAATTTGAAATATTCTGCATAATCTTCTCCCTTATTGCAGCCTGCATTATATATAATTTTAACACAACACACTGAGCTTTGGTATGTATTTTCTTTCCCAATGCTCTTAAAGTTGTGTTTTATGCTATAATGGTTCAAGAAAACGAACTAAAGGAGATATTTAATGGACGACTGCCTGAAAAGCAGACTCGCTCTCGTACAGGAGCTGAACGAATGCCGCGGACTCATCAACGCCATGGGCAGCGAGACCAGACAGCTCATTGTAACTGCGTTGCTGGAAAGCGATAACGCAGGTCTGCGCGTGGGCGAGATAACAGCAAAAACACATCTTTCGCGTCCTGCTGTTTCTCATCATCTAAAAATTCTGCGTGATGCAAAAATAATAACTCTGCGCCGATGCGGCACTATGAATTTTTACTACATGGACACCAGCCTATCGGAATGGACTAAGCTGCGCGACCTGATTACTCATATCTGCCAAGCAATAGAACAAGCTCAGAAAAACGGATATTTACAAGAAGAAAAAGAAGATTGGAATGGAGGATACTGATTTGGATATAATGCAGGCTATGAAAAATCGTCACTCAGTCAGAAGCTACACAGACAAAAAAATAGACCCGCAGGCTCTGGACGAGCTTCAGGCTTTGACCGCTCAATGCAACAAAGAAAGCGGACTTAACATACAGCTCATCACAGATGAACCGGAAGCTTTCAGCGGAATGATGGCGCATTACGGCAAATTCAGCGGAGTAAAAAATTATATAGCTCTCGTCGGGCGCAAATCTCCCGATTTACAGGAAAAAGCAGGCTATTACGGCGAAAAGCTCGTGCTCCGCGCTCAGCAGCTCGGTCTTAACACATGCTGGGTTGCAATGACCTACAGCAAAGGCAAAAGCAAGCACAAGATAAATAAAGGTGAAAAACTCGTCTGCGTTATCTCCCTGGGCTACGGCTCTACACAGGGCGAAGGTCATGCCAAAACGAAAACGGTGGAACAGGTCTCGAGCGTCAAAGGCGACATGCCGGATTGGTTTCTGAAAGGCGTAGAATGCGCCCTTCTCGCTCCCACGGCGATGCACCAGCAGAAATTTGAATTTATTCTGACTCCGGAAGGCAAGGTGTCCGCCAGAGCCACAGGAGGCTTTTACTCTAAAATAGATCTCGGAATTGTAAAGTACCATTTTGAAATAGGAGCAGGCAATTTTTCCTGGGCATAATAAGCATATATGACAGACTTCATAGACAGAAAAGCTCCCGACCGCTTCTCATGCGTTCGGGAGTTTCTGTTTCTTATTTTTTGCTCTCTTCCAAAGCCTTTTTTTCTTTTTTAGTAGTTTTGAATAAAGTGTCGGGTAATATCGCATTAAGCAGTACGCCTGCTAACGTCGCCACAAACTGACCTGAAAGCACAAGGTTGTTTGCGATTTCCGTATCGCCTGCGCCAAAAAGCTCGAACAGAGGCTTCAGCGAAACGCTGGAAAGTCCCAATCCTGTAACCAATATTACGGCAACTATAACCAGATTGCGGCTCTGAGTAAAGTCCGTCTTGGACGTTACGAGCGAACGAAGACCTATGCTTGCTATCATTCCGTAAAGTATAAAGCTGATTCCGCCGAGAACGGGCGTAGGTATACTTTGCAGCACTGCGCCAAACTTTCCGATCATACCCATTATAACAGCAAAAACAGCAGCGATTCTGAGTATTCTCGGATCGTACGCACCTGTGACAGCAAGGACGCTTGTATTCTCGCCATAGGTGGTGTTTGGCGGACCGCCGATGAGCCCTGCAAACATCGTAGCGAGACCATCTCCCAGCAGTGTCCTATGAAGACCCGGATTCTCAAGGAAGTTCTTCCCTACCACCGCGCCGTTAGTAACTACATCGCCTATGTGCTCCATGAACGTAACTATAGCTATAGGAGCAATAAGCACTATACTGCTCAAGTCAAATACAGGCAGTGAGAATGAATCCAAAGATATGAACCACCCTGAATCAGCTACAGTTTGCAGATTAACCAGTTGCCCCCAGCCGGCAGCCTCGGACAATCCCGCAGCGTCGCAAATCAGACAGAGCACATATCCTGCCACAAGCCCCATAAGCACAGGCAGGAGGTTGAGAAACCCGCGCACAAAGCACATAAACACTATGACCACCGCCAGCACTATCAATGCAATCGGCCAGCAAGCCGAGGCGTTAGTAATCGCGCTCGGAGCCAGACTCAAGCCGATGACTACTATTATCGGCCCTGTCACAACGGGAGGAAACAGCTTCTTTATTCGCTCTGCGCCTATCAGCTTTACGAGAAGCGCAAGAATCACGTATATCAATCCTGCGAAGATTATCCCGCCCTGCGCCTTGGGAATATCCTGCTGCGTAAATATTACGGCTTGCAGCGCAGTGATAAACGCAAAGCTGGAGCCCAGAAAAACGGGAACTATGCCTTTGGTACAAAGATGGAATATCAATGTTCCTATACCCGCGCAGAGAAGGGCAACGGAGGGATTCGTACCCACAATGGACGGAACGAGTACAGTAGCTCCAAACATAGCGAACACGTGCTGCACGCCCATGACGAAATGCCGCGGAGTGAGAGGAGGTCTTTCGATCTTGACTTTTTCTTTCCCCATGCTTGTCAGACCTTGACCTCGCCTGTCATGCTCAGCTTATCTCCATATTGAGCTAAGACAGGGGTGACAACGTCGCGCACAAATATTTCAACCTGCTCGGGCGCTCTTCCCACAAAATTCTCTGCCTTCATTATTGAATCTATGTGCTCGTCCGACATCGGGAATGCATCGTCCGCCTTTATCAGCTCTATGAGATTGTTGGGCAGACCCTCTCCCTTTACTCTCGCGCTGGCCTGCATTGAATACTGACGTATCTTCTCGTGAAGCTCCTGTCTGTCTCCTCCGAGCTTGACCGCTTCCATCAGCAGCGTCTCTGTAGCCATGAAGGGCAGCTCTGCATTGATATGAGACTCGATAACCTTTGGATATACAACCATGCCGTCTGTTACGTTCATAAATATATTCAATACGGCGTCTATAGCTAAAAATGCCTGAGGAATTACGAGACGTTTGTTCGCCGAGTCGTCCAGCGTGCGCTCGAACCACTGCGTAGATGCAGTCATAGCCGGGCTGGACGCAAGAGAGAGCACGAATCTGGACAGCGCCGCCATTCTCTCGCTGCGCATCGGATTACGCTTATATGCCATCGCAGACGAGCCTATCTGCTTGGCGCCGAACGGCTCCTCCATCTCTTTCAGATTCTGCAGCAGGCGCATATCACCTGAGAATTTATACGCGCTGGAGGCTATCTGAGCGAGTACATTTATAACTCTTGTGTCAAATTTACGCGGATATGTCTGCCCCGTGACAGCATATGACTTTTCATATCCCAGCTTAGCCACTACTCTGCGCTCCAGCTCTGCCACCTTATCGCTGTCTCCTTCAAAGAGCGTCATGAAGCTGGCCTGTGTTCCTGTCGTTCCCTTAACGCCGCGCAGCCTGATGCAGCTTTGAACCTGCTTGAGTTCTTCCAAATCCAGCAGAAGATCCTGAATCCAAAGCGTCGCGCGCTTGCCTACTGTAGTAAGCTGAGCCGGCTGGAAATGCGTGAAGCCGAGCGTCGGCATATCTTTGTATTCCAGAGCAAAGCTGCTGAGCTTCGATATAACATTCGCCAGCTTCAGCTCTACGAGCTTGAGAGCCTCGTCCATAACCATAATGTCTGTATTATCTCCGACATAGCAGCTTGTCGCTCCCATGTGGATTATTCCTTTAGCAGAAGGACACTGCACTCCATACGCATACACATGGCTCATAACATCATGGCGAACCTGTTTTTCTCTCTCCTCTGCTACGTCATAATTAATATCCTCTGCATGAGCGCGCAGCTCGTCCAATTGCTGCTCGGATATGGGCAGACCAAGCTCGCTCTCCGCCTCAGCCAAGGCTATCCAAAGCTTACGCCACGTGCGGAACTTTACCTCATCCGAAAATATATGCGCCATCTCATCAGAAGCATATCGCGTTATCAATGGGTTTTCGTATTTTTCCTTCATTATTTCAGTTTCGGAAGCGACGCTCCCACTACCTCCTGTTTTCGTTAGTTTTACACATACCATTTTGATTTTACCCTAAATTCTCGCAATAAGCAATAGCATTGTAAATTAATCGACTTTTTTACCGTTTTTTCTTTTATTTCTCTTGCTTTTAATATATAATCTAAGTAGAATCTGTGGTTTACAGTTTAACCAACGGACAACTCCGCCGACAGTCGATATATAAGATTATTACAGTCTTACGACGCTAAAACAAGTTGCCGTTATCATGCTTAGAGAAAACTATTTTCACTACTCGATAAAAAAGTATTTTGGGATGGATTTTGTGAATGAGACAAGATAAAAACAACTCTAAAAACAGAGTGCAAAACTCTAACACTTCCCCACGCATACGAAGGAATGAATCTGATTCGGACCTTCTTCCGCCTCTGCGTCCGAATGCCAGAGATAAAAACATAACTATGCCGCCGGAATACTCGGCGCACAATTCCGACCCCAGACGGAAACAAACCTCTTCAGACAGTCAAAAGCGCCGTCCTCAGGCTTCACCTCAGCGCGGGCAAAGCAGCTCCCGCATTCAAAGTCAAAACGCAGGAGCGCAGCAGCGAAAACCGGGGAGCAGTCAGACTCAGCGCAGACAAATCAAAGCGCAGCCTCTGCAAAACGGATCAAGCCGCGCCTCCTCTGCTAATCAGCGCAGCAAAACACAGCAGCGAAGCACAACTCAACAACGAAACGCAGCTCAACAGCGGCGCAAAGAAAGCGGAGCCCCCATCATTCGGGACAGCAGAATGTCCGGCTCCGGCAAAAACCGCAGCGGCTCTAAACCTGCATCTGCTGAAAAAAAGCATATACACATTTCAAAACGCGCCGCAATGATCGTGCTATGCGTAATAGCGCTCTTCGCTCTCGTAGGTTTCACAGGCTATAAATTCATAAGAGTAGAAACGCTCACGGTCACCGGCTGCAAAACCTATGATCCAAATTACGTCATCTCCATATCCGGAATAAAAACGGGAGATCACATTTTTTCATTAAACAAGAAAGAGATTGCTGCAAATATAGACAGCGACCCTCATCTGATTTTTAACGATATGCAGTACACTTTTCCTTCTACAGTCACTCTTATTGTGACCGAGCGTGTCGGAGCATGTATCTTCGTGTCAGATAACCAGTATATTATTACAGATTCTGACGGTTATATAGTAGAGATAGACAGTACAAAGCCCAGCAGCTCACTGCCAATCGTTACGGGGCTGACATTGAGCAAGGCAGACCTAGGCGAAAAATACGAAACGACTGACAGTTTCCGCAAGCTCATTCTCGAAGATCTTCTCAAACAGATCGACGCTCAGTCGCTCTCTGACATAATAACAGGCATCGACCTCACTGACACCAACAGTATTAAGCTCAGCACAACATACGGCATAACAGTCAACCTCGGTCAATCCGACGACTTCAGCAGCAAGCTGAGCAAGGCTGCAACTGTGCTGGAAAACCTCAACAAGCAGGGAAAAACTTCAGGTACTTTGGACGTATCCACAGGCGAAGCGGTCTATCGCGATCCCTCTGCCACTGCGCAGTCATCCGCTTCTTCATACAGCAGTCCGTCTCCGGGCAGCAGTGCAGGCGCTTCTGCCTCAGCTTCTCCTTCTCCGGAGCCCGAAGCATCGCCTTCCGCGGAACCAAGCTCCTCCGCCACGCCGGAGAGCTCTCCCTCTGCTTCTGCCGATCCTGACATAAGCAGTTCTTCTCCGGAGCCTGACAGCTCTTCATCAGCAGCGTCGTCTGACCCTGCAAATCAGCTCGTAGGATAACATAGTCTAATGACAATATCATGCTCTCGACTCTATTTTGTTATACATTATGGAGTCGAGAGTTTTTCAATATAGGGCGCCGCCGCCTATAGTGGCGGGGGACATCTGTTCACGGTTCAATAAGGGGCGCCGCCCCGTCATTCAACAAGTGAACGAGAGGCGAAGCCTCT